>JGI24710J26742_10001724_pt1 | contig 19855 bp, 18 predicted proteins | sample BioPla2DNA2_FD_26742 | JGI IMG/M metagenome (IMG submission 26742) | reverse complement strand
GGTAGTGAAATACTTTTCAACTCAGCATTACACCCAACAACTGCTTTAAGATCCTATTAAATAGTTGAAGCTTTAAGATTTGAAAAACAGAGAAGCAAAGCATAAAATAAAGTACCCTATAGTAAACAGTTAGACAAAACAAAGCACTAGATATTTCAGTGCTTGTTTTTTTGCCAAAGCAAGCTTATCATGTTTTAAACCTGCTTTGAGACAAGCATAGGAAGCAGAATAAATGGAGGTTTCAGCTTTTATGACTGCAGACTCAAAAATGCTCATTTTAAAACTTCTTGATGAAGGAAAAATTACAGTTGAAGAATCAGAAAGACTTTTAAAAGCTCTTAACCCTGAAAACGACAATAAAAAACAATCCGTGCCTGAAAAAGAAAAAGCTTCCTCTACAAGCGAAGTTTTTTTTAATCCATTTATTCAAGCCGGAAAAATAGGTTTTGATATTAAACGCTTTGCGCAAAACCTTCAACGCACCATGTATGAAACCATGAAGCAGGTAGAACCAAAGACTGCCGAATTCAAAAATAAAGTTAAAGAATTCGCCAACTGGATGGAAGAATCTGTGAACGCAGTCGCAGATGAACTAAATAGCCCAAGAGGCGTTCCTATAGACGGCGCAAAAGTAGAACTTCTGCTTCCTCTGCCCAAAACCATGGAAGGTTATTCTAATTTGTTTGCCGAAAACACTTTCGGTTCAATCAAAATCAGCGAAGGTGAAAGCCTCAAAGCCTTTGTTACTGGCCATATCAGCAAAGCTGACTTGCAAGACCGCTCTCCTGCAGACTGGCTGTCAGAAGGGGTTATCTATAAAGAAAACGGAAAAATCTCCATAGTTTTAAACAATTCAAACAAGCCTGCCAAAGCTGTTTTAGACCTGGACATAACCCTACCCAAGGAAAAAACTCTTGAATGCCGGACAGTCCGTTCTCAGATTATAGTTTCCGGCAATTTCAATGTTAAATTTATGGAAACTGTAAGCGGGAACATCAGAATAAACCGTTCTCAAACCAATGACGCAAGATTAGTAAGCGTCAGCGGCTCAACACAGCTAGATGCCTGCGATATAGCATCACTGTCTGTTCATTCTACATCAGGCGATATAATTATAAGAAATTCAGATGTTAAATCTGCAACAGCTGAATCAGTATCAGGCAATATACTTTTTAATGACGTAAAGGTATCAATTGACAGCAATATTAAAACTGTCAGCACTTCCGGCGACACCTATATAGAAAATATCGAAGGTCCATGGAAATCATTGCATGCTCAAAGCGAAAACGGTGAAATAAACGTAAATTGGCAAGGCAAGCGAACCCAAGGACAGGGAGTCAATATGCTTTCCGGCGGCGAAGGAGCCAATTTCACTGCAAAATCCGTAACCGGAGCCATAAACTTTCTGTAGGAGAAAATGATGTTAGAACTATTCATAGCTATAAGACTCTTCACCTGAAGATTGGCTCTCAGAACACATTGAATACCAGAAAGATAAATTATCAATAACATTGGGCGGATTTAATAGAGTAAAAGCAAAATACGTCAAAGTAGTCGAACTAAAGCCAGGCGATCCAATGCCAGAGGAAAGCCAAATAGAAACTTTTTTGAATCTCCATATTAAACTTCCTCCCCAAAAAACTCTTAAGGTCAAGAGTACCAAGACTCCCATTACAATCGTTGGAGATTATAATGTGGATGAGGTAAAAAACCGGACCGGAAAAATTACAATTCACAATTCTAACAGCAAGGACACCAAGATAACAAACTGGAGCGGAACAACTGAAATTGACAACTGCAATATAGAGCATTTGTCACTGAGTGCGCCAGCTGGCTCAATTACCGTTAAAAATTCAACTATAAAGAAACTGAAAACAAAGACAGATTCAGGCTTGACGATTTTAGAAAACTTAAACTTCCTCCCAGGAGGGGAATTTGAAGCTGAAACTGTTTCAGATCTTATTTCGATCAAAGATTCGAATATACTAAAAGCAGAGACCAAAGCAATCAGAAGACCAAAAATCAAAGTCTGCAAAAGACAATACTATTGGCAGGAAATAGAAAAATGACTATAACATATTCGAACATAGCGCTTATTGTTTTGGGAGTTATTCTGCTCGTGTTTGCAGCAGTAGCCATAACCGCTTTGAGATGCTCTCCAATAGTCGAGACTTTAAAATTTGAAAAACAGAGAACAAAACTTCAAATAAACACACTTGACAGTAAACATTTAGAGAAAAAGCAGCACTAACGTTCCACGAGCTTGAACTTCACATTCCCTTCGTAAAGATCTATATTTCTGGGTTTAACAAGAATGTGATCTCCTACCGAAACATCAAAATTAGGCTTAGGGGCTTTTCTGAAAGAGCATAGCTCTGGCGAATAAAACATCACTTCGGCACCGATTTGCACCACTTCTCCATGCAAAACGAAGTTTTTATCTTTTTCTAGCTGCTGCTCCAAATATTTTAAAATCCAATAGGTTTCACGGCTTTTTGCTACCTGAATAGCCCTTCTTTCGGAAATTCCGGAAAGCGTCATCAAATGTTCAAATTCATTTTGCTCATATGCAGGCAAACCGTCTTTTAAATAAGCTTTTACCTGTCTGTGCAAAAGCAGATTTGAATATTTGCGCAAAGGAGATGTAAACTGGGTATAAGGATCCAAGCCAATAGAAGCGTGAAGCCCTGGTTTATCTGAGAAAAGCGTTTTCGGAGAGTTGATTATAAAGTTCCACAAGGCAGCTGCAGAAAAGTCTTGAGAGGTTTCAACAGAAGATTCTTCGTTTGCTTTTTGTACTCTGTAGCGACAAGGCAAGTTCCTTTCGCTTATCCACTTTGCAGCCAGATGATTTGCCCAAATCATAAATTCAGCAATCATTTTCTCAGCAACTCCGTCCGGATTCGAATAAGAAAGTTCTACTGTTCCGCATTCTTTTATTGAGATTTCCAAATCAGGTCTTTCCGGAAACTCCGAAGAACCCGATTCTTTTCGCTTTTGACGCAATGCAGATGCTACAAAAGAGGCTGTTTTAAGCTCTGGAGTCTCATCCATGAGGCTATTAGCTTCTGAATAGGAACAAGCCTTAAAAAGGCTTATAAGCGAAGAAAATATTTCGAAAGAAAGCAACTCAAAAGTTTCGCTCAGTTCCAAAACCAAGGTTATAGCTGGACAATCCCTGCCTTCCGCAAAACCTGCCAACTCAGTTACAAAAGTATCGGGAAACATGCTAATAGTCTCATCCGCCATATAGATCGAAGTGGCTCTCACACAGGCTTCCTTATCTAAGGGAGAACCTGGCAAAGCAAACTCGGCAGGATCCGCCAAGTGAATATACAAACGATATTTGTCTTCGTCTTTCACAATAGCAAAGGCGTCATCTCTGTCTCGTGTATTTTCGCAATCTATCGCCCAAGAGGAAAGATATCGCAAATCTTCTCTGTCAGAGAAATCTCTGGACTTTGCCAATTCTTCATCGGCAGATATCAATACATCTTCTGGAAATTCAGATTCTATGCCTTCTCTCAATTTTTCTATGTTAGCATCGGGAGGAAAAACTCCGGCAGAAATCAATGCTTCAAAAAGCAAATCCGGTTTTCCCAAACCTGCTCTAGAGAGGGCTGACTGCAGTTTGTCTGAAATATTGAAGTTTTCTGTTTTCAGAGCATATTTTTTCATTTCCGGCAGCCGTTCTTGAAGCTTATCTGAAAGAGCATGATTTTGTTTCAGGTCTGCTAAAGCTTCAGCAAGCTCTTCTGCAGCTTTCTGTGCAGCAGCTTGTTTTTCCAGCATAAGGCTCATTTCTTTAAACTCTTCTTCTGAAGCAGGTTTAAATGTAAAATCTTTGGTTTTGAAATAGAGATTGTCTTTCAGCAAAGCTCTCAACAAAGCCGCTATTTCATCATAATCTTCTTCGCCATACAAATAGGCAGCAATTTCTTCAGCTTCATAAAAACGCTCTTCCTCTAGCAATAGCTCACGAAGTTCAGCCAAATCTATCTCTTCAGAGAGCTTTTCTCTTATTTCGTCTTTTTCCACAAGAAGAGCCTTGGAACTCTCAATATCAGCAATATTGGCCAAAGCTTTTGAAGTAACCGAAAAAAGCTTGCGGCCTTTTATGTTTATTTCCTTGCCGTTCTTAAGAAGCAATCTGACATTTGGCTCAACCGCGGACATTATCGCGCCTATTTCGTATTTCTTTCCATTAATAAACTCGGCAATTGCACCGGATCTAAGTATCAATTGGTTCCGCCTTTCAGTTTTTGAGACAAAATTTCGTCAAACCATCCAGAGAGGGTTTCTTCAGCAGTTTTAAACAATCGCTCGCAGGTTAATGAGTCAGGTTCAATTGCAGTACAGCTCTCCTGTACAAGATGACTCTCTACGAACGGAATAAATTTATTAAGCATCAGCAAATCCAGAAAATCAGTCGCCAAATCGCCATCATCCCATCTTATGCGACCTTCTTCCGCAACTGCCCAATCCTCTTCAGGACGTTCTTTGTCATCATAAAATTCAATTGAATAAAAATCTCTCATCAAGGAGAAAATTTCCTTTGCTGCCCTAATATAAACAAGAGCCGCAGCTTTATCTTTGACCTCTATTTCAGGAAAAGAATCGCGCCAGTCGTATAATACAGCAAGAGATTGCAAAACTGTTTCAGAAAAGGCAAGTTCTGTCGGCGCAATATCTATAATTCTCCAAGCAAGGTGTCGTCTTTCTGGTAAACTCCATTCCTGCAAGTCATAAGAGAAAATATTCTCTCTCTTTTGTAAATCATCTCTAAGAGCTTTATTAAAGCGATAAACACGTTTTCGATCACGTTCAAAAGCCATTGAAGGATCAGTTTCTTCTCCTAAGGCAATGATTCTGCTAATTGAGGCTATATCGGGATAAACATGTAAAAACAAAAAAACAGGAAGTGATTGCTCAAGCTTGCCCAAAGAGCAGAGATTGATTCTGGCGGATTTTTTAATTTTTTCAACTGAATTTAAGCGGGCATATGTAAAAAGCGGCGAAGGCGAACTCTGACAAGATAGGCTCTCGTCAAAAGCGGGAATCAATATTTCTTTGCGTTTATAAGGCATTACAAGCCTGCGAAGCTTTTTATCTATGTAAACAAAAGCTGCATCTACTGAAGGCGCCTTTTTAGCTGTGAAGTCCTCAAGCAATATCAAAAGGATCTCTGTAATTATTTCTTTAACTTTATCCTGAAAAGCCATATCAACCGCCTGCCATTTAGCGGCTTTAGAAGCTATATATCCCTGTAAAGTTTTCACAAAATCAAAAGCTTTGGAAGCAGCAGGATTTACCAGATATTCAGCGAAAGCTTTTTCCTGAAGCTTTCTGGCTGCAATTTTCTCTGAAGTTTTATCTTGAAGCGAAATCTTTTTTTTCATTTTTAAAATAAAAGAGATTTTTTTTGTCCCATTTTTCCTTCTCATTTGATTATACCGGTGAACCTCTAAAAGAATAAAGGAAAAGGAGAAACACAAATGAGTTCTTGTTACACTTGTCCTCTTAATAAAAATTCCGTATTTTTTAATCCTTTCATGTCCAAAAGAGCGCCGGAAGAATTCCGAAGACTTTACACCTGCGAATCAGGCACCCGTTTTTTCAATCTCACTTCAGGGAACGGATGCAGTGTCAGGCTCTGCCCAAGAGATCTGTGGGTTTTGAGCTATTTGGATGATAACGACGCTTTCGCAATAAGAGAATCCCCTCGCGTTTTGGACAAGCTTGCAAACTCAAGCCAGCCTGAACTTCTTTTCAATCTGCTGGAAAGCAGCGAACCGTCATTGCGCAAAAAGCTCTGGCAAAGGCTCACTTCATTGCACTTTGATAAACTCAGTATTTTCTGCGACCTGCGAGATGAAGTTCCAGATTCACATATTATGTTTGAAACGCTGCTGAATACAGAGCACACCCGCTGTGCAGCATAAAGCCACTTAAATCTAAAAGTCCGTTTTCTATCCACAGATTACACAGATGAATGCTGTCGCACAGTGAGTAGGGCGTAGGGGAGGCTGTCCGAAAACTCGTTTTTAGCTAAGCTCCAAAATATGTAAAATTAGACTCCGCTTTTTTTAAAAAATCCAGTTTTTGGGCAGCCTCCCCTGTTTTTAAGTCATGTTGCTCATTCTGCCCAAAAGTTTTTCCGCATATATATGCTGTTGGGAACTAGGCAAAGTTTTATCTTTCACCTGCTCAAATATTTCAATTGCTTCTTTTATAGCTCTCCGTCTGTAGTAAACCATGCCCAAGTTCATCAGCAAGGTTACATCTTCAGGCGAAGTTTTAACCGCCATCTGATATGACTTGGTAGCATCGACAAGCTTTCCTTGCTTATAATACATATTGCCCATAGCCGAGTATATATAAGAAGCGCCAGGATTCATCTTAAGAGCCTTTTTGAAATACTTTTCAGCCTCATTGGTATTGCCTCTGCGCATTTCTTGCATTCCTGCTTCAAAAGCCTCTGCAAATTCTTCCTGCTTCTTTCTGGCAGCATTGACAGCTTTTTCGGTCTTCAAGAACTCTTCCTTGTCCATCATCACTTCAAGAGCGTCCATAGCAGCTTTAGCCACAGCGGGTTCTTTATCTCTTAGAGCTTTAATCAATACCTGCTTGCCTTCCACAGCTTTGAGTTTGCCTATAGCTCTTAGCGCATGGCATCTTTCATCGCGACTTTCTTTCTGTTCTGCCAACTTCAGCAAACGAGGCACTGCAGCTTGATTTTTCAAAACAGCGAAAGCATCTATAAAAACAAGCCGCATATCAGGATCCGTCTCTTTGTCAAAACGTTTAAGAAGCTCTTTAAAAGCCTTTTCATGCCCTGTCATGGCTATAGAAGCAATAATATTGGCTTTGAGTTCCATTGTGTCTTCATCGAGCAATTTAAGCAAGTCAGGAAAAGCCCTTGCAGCCCTTAATTCTCCCAAAATTTTGACAGCATTGTATCTAAGCAACCAAGACTCTCGTTGCAATGCAGAAATAAGCACAGGAATGGCTTCCTGCTCACCTATTTTGCCAATAGCTGTTACAGCTGCCGCAGCCAGTTCTTCGTTGCCGTCTTCCGCCATTATCATCAGGTCTTTCATAGCAGGCTTATAACGCAGCTTGCCTAGAGCTTCCGCTACAGCTATGCGCACTGGCCAAGATTCATCCCTGACATATTCCGCAATCTTTTTGCCGTCTTCCGGGCGCCCCAATGAACCCAAGGTCATTATAGTTTGCCTGCGTACTTCAGCATAGGCGTGCTCTAACAGAGGCAACAGATGTTCAGGAGCTTGAGCAGGGAAAGAGAGAAGAGTTTCTCTTATCCAGTAGTTTACATTCTCATCCAAATGCCCCAACTTATAGCACAAAATCGGCACTATCATATCCGGCTGCATTAGAGAAAAAACCTTTGAAACTCCAACTAGCACGCGTCTTTTACCGCTCTTGAATAAAGCGAACAAATCGTCACAAATAGTCCTGCCATAACTGGCCAAAGCTTTTTGAGCCGCGTCTCTGATGGCCTCTGAAGGGTCATCAAGAGAAGCAAAGAGAATAGGCAAAGACTCTTTCGCTCCTATTCTGCCAAGAGATCTCAAAACCCAATATCTTACTTCAGGATCGTTTCTCTCTCCCGCTAAAGGAGTTATATCATTCAAAACCGCTTCTCCATACTGACTTATAACATCAGAAGCAGTTTTTCTGATAGGCCAAGCAGGATCTCTGAAAAGCGATAGAATGTGTTTAAATACGCCTGCGGGTCTAAGCCCTCCTATAGCTCTCAAAGACCAGTATTTAATATCCTGTTCATCGCTTTTCAAAGCTTTCAGGAGATATGGAACAGCTTCACTTGTAAAGGAAACCACTCCCTCGCAAGCCTTTTTACGAACAACCCATACAGGATCTATAAACTTTTCCAGCAAAAGGGGGATCACAGAGGAATTTCTATAGGCCGCTACAGCTTCTGTGGCAGCCAATCTGATTTCCGAATCAGGGTCTGACATCAATTCTTTGATGCGCGGCAAAGCCGTCTTTTCTTTCAGTTCGCCTAAAATTCTAATAGACCAGAATTTGCGTTCTTTGTCAGCAGACTCGAGAGCCTCAACCAAAGGATAAACAGCTTCGCTTCCCATATCGCAAAGAGCCTGTGCAGCCAAAGCTCTGGAAGTTCTATATTCGCTGGACAGAGAATCTACCAAATACGGAATAGAGTGGGTGCCAAAATCCTTGAGTATTTCAAAAACCAAATCCCGAATTTGTTCCGATGGCTGTAAAAGTGCTTCAAAAAGCTGCGGACAAACAGAAGGATCGCCGATTTCTCTCAAAGCTCTTAATGCCGCTATTCTGACACCGTGATCTTGATCTTTTAAAGCTGGCACCACAATAGGCAGATGTTTCTTGTCTTTTAGCGCTCCCAGACATAGCAAAGCCCAGTAGCGGACATCAGGATTTTTATCTGTTATTGCGACTGTCAATGCCTCAACTGCCTTGTTTTTCATATGTTTGACAGCAGTCGCCGCTCTTGAGCGTACTTTCCATACAGGGGAAGCAAATTCTTTAATAAGCAGACTCAAAGAAGCTTGAGGAAATTTAGCCAAGGATCTTGCCGCCATATCCGCAACTTGATTCTTAGAATCGTGAAGCAGAGTCATAAGCGTCATAACAGAAAGTTCTTCCGGGTAATCGCCTAAAGCTGCTGCCAGCCTAAGCCTTACGTCTGCGGACTCATCCTGCATAACTAATCTCATCATTTTGGGAAAATTATCAGGCCTGTGCGCCTTAATAGAATCAACCACCGCACATCTGACATCTGATGAGCGATCTTTTAGGAGGCGCAATAAAGGTTCTATACTGACAGGATTTTTAATTTCCGCCAATTGCTTTATTGCTTTGAGACGCTTTGCGATCAAAGTAGAGTTAAGATCTAACAGGATATCGTCAAGCTCTAATGTTCTAGCACCCATTCTTTTCCCCTTGTTGTTTTCTTATCTTTCTAAGGGTATCACAAATCGCCTTAATACATAGCTACATCCTGTAAAAAAAAGGTACATTATTTTAAGTTGACCTGAAACGGATATATCTTATATTATTGTGTGACTGTAGATTAAAAATGAGGTGAGATATGCGCGCTCATAAAACATATAAACTAATTTCCATACCAGCAGCATTGCTGCTAATGATATCACTCTTCTTAGCTTCACCTGTTCTTGCGGTGAATATGATAACTGGAATATCACCAGACGAAATTATAGTATCAACAAAACCTCCTGTTACCGGAAAAATAGCGGATGCGCATGTCAGACTTATTGAGTTCATGCTTCAGACACGTATGACTATAGCTCAAAAGCTTGTGCTGTTCAGAGGAATGAATGCCGAGTGTCCTAACATGACACCGGAAGAGTTCGCCGACTTTGCTTCCGCTCCTGAATTGCTCCAAGGAATAAGCGAAATCATAGATTCTGAAATCGAAGCCGTACGTCGAATGCTTCTGGAAGAATACATACAGGCTGCCTTGGACTCCCCCGATGATCAAGTAGCAAAAGTTTTTGTACAGCTCAACAGAGATGACGACAGAAAACTCATAGTTCGCGAAGACCTAAACATAACCTACCAAGCAGCTAATGCTTTTATTGAATACTTGGCTTTTCTCGCAAATCCTGATGCTCCAAAATGGTACAACGAAAAAGATGCCGAATCTATAAGAATGCGTCTACAAGTTGGCTTTGCAGGCTTCTCTGAAGATGAGCAGTATGCTCTGGAAGACTTTGAACTCTCTTGGTTCTTAATAAGAGCCGCATGGCAAGACCCTGCCAACCAGAACTTCAAAAATGCTTGGAGAAAAGAATTTTCCTCTGTGAATATAATTCCCGGAAGACTTCCTTCGCCTGCCCAGCTCCGCAAAGCCCTTTCAATTGACATATACTCAGACCTCTTAGACAGAGCGGTAATGTCAGGAGTGGACCCCATTGAATTTTCTATGACTTCCAAAAGGATGGTCTGGTAAAGCATATGGCAAACCTGCCCAGAAGAAACAAATATCATTTGAGTGAACAGCTTCACACAAACAGCCTTGATGCCTTTTACATGGTAAGAGACAGTGAAGATGGGCACGCTCTGGCAGCAGTCCAGGAATACTCATCTCTGCCTCAAAAGATCTCGCGCATGTTTCTTGATAAAGTATTCCTGCCTTCTCACTTTGTGATGACAACTGACGAGGGAGACAAAATATTTTCTCTGGACAGACCTATTTCGCCGCTTAAACCTGAATTCACAATGAGGAATCCTAAAGGAAGAACGGTTTGCATTTTTAAAAAGTCTTCCTTTAACTTTGCTCCCGAAGTAGATGTTTTAGACGAAACTGCAACACAAATAGCTACTATAAGCGGAGATTTGCGAAAATCAAAGTTCGTTTTCAAAGACAAATCCGGCAAGCTCATATCTGTAATTTATCACGAAAGCAGTCTTCTCAAAGACTTTCTATGCACTGCTGACGACTATAAAATTATCATGGAAAACGAAACTCTTGACACTGTTTTTCACGAAATGAGCGTAGCTGCTGCTCTTTGCCTTGATGTCATGTATCATGACTGAGAAAAAGACCGCAAAAAAAACAACACGCAAAGATTCTCTTGAATCGCTTAAAGAAAAAGCCAAAAAACTAAACAACATTCTCTCCGAAAGATATCCACAAGCAGGTTGCGCTCTTAACTTTGCCACTCCTTGGCAGTTGCTTGCCGCAACAATTCTCTCTGCTCAATGTACAGACGCAAGAGTAAATATTGTCACCAAAGTTCTTTTTAAAAAGTATCCAGATCCTGAATCCACCGCTAAAGCCGAGATCAAAGATTTGGAGCGAATAGTTTATTCTACCGGCTTCTACAAAAACAAAGCAAAAAGTCTTTCCGGAGCAGCGCAAGCTATTATTGAACGCTTTAACGGAAAAGTTCCGGAGGAACTGGAAGACCTCATAACTTTGCCAGGAGTCGGCAGAAAAACAGCAAACGTTGTTTTAGGCACAGCCTTCGGAAAAGCCTCAGGAGTAGTTGTGGACACTCATGTTTCAAGACTGTCAAGCAGATTGGGCTTGTCATCAGGGAAAAATGCAGAAAAAATAGAAGCTGACCTGATGAAAATCTTGCCGCAAGACTACTGGATTGTCTTTTCACATTACCTCATTCTATACGGCAGAGAAATTTGTTCCTCTCGCAATCCAAAATGTGAGTCCTGTGTCATCACTGAGCTTTGTGAATTTTTAAAACAAAAATAAAAACTTGACCGGAGCAATTTAATATGGAAATCCTCATTATTCTCTTCTCTATATTCATATTACTTGGATTTTTATACTTGCTTATAAGAATTTTCCATATACACTTGTGGTTCAAAGCTAGACAAGCAGGTCTAAAGGTATCATTGACAGAGCTGTTCGGCATGAATATGCGAGGGGTTAATGCGAAGAACGTAATGCTGCCTGCAATAATGCTTCACAAAAACGGCATACAAGTTGACACAGGCAACTTTGACGTTGAAGGAGCCGCAAGAATGGACGACTTGGAATATCTTGACAAGCTTGCAGAACAGGAAGAGCAAAGAAAACTTGAAGCAGAAGAGAAAGGTTCCGTAGATTTATCTGACCTTGAAGCCCACGCATTAGCCGGAGGAGACCCAAGAAAAGTAGCTCTAAACATGATCGCTGATAAAAAGGCTGGCCGCAAAGTCAGTTTTAGAAGGTCTGCCGAGATAGACCTGCCCAAAACTTCCAAACCCACAAAATTAAGGCGGGCATAAAATATGCCGCTAAAGGAATTTTTGACAAATAAATGGTTAATTGTTAACATTTAATTCACACAGAGAACCTTGTTGCAAAGATATTCAACGATTCTCTTTACTGGAGGAAAAAATATGGCATTGGTAACATCCACAGAACTCTTTAAAAAAGCTTATGCAGGCAAGTACGCCATAGGAGCTTTTAACGTTAACAACATGGAAATCATCCAAGGAATATTCGAAGCTGCTATAGAAGAAAAATCACCATTGATTATTCAAGTATCAGCTGGCGCCAGAAAATATGCCAGACACGAATATCTCATGCACCTTGTCCAGGCATCTATTGAAATGGCTAAAGCATCTGGCAAAGACATTCCTGTTGTATTGCACTTGGATCACGGCGACAGCTTTGAGCTTTGCAAAAGCTGTATCGACGGCGGCTTCACATCTGTAATGATTGACGCTTCCCAGCATTCCTTTGAAGAAAACATCAGAATCACCAAAGAAGTTGTTGATTATGCACACTCCAAAGGCGTAACAGTAGAAGCCGAACTTGGCAAGCTTGCCGGTGTTGAAGACGATGTTAAAGTTAAAGCGGAAGACGCTACTTACACAGATCCCAAACAAGCCAAAGAATTCGTTGAAAGAACAGGCTGCGACTCACTGGCAGTAGCTATAGGAACAAGCCATGGAGCCTACAAATTCAAAGGCGAACCCAAACTGGATTTCAAACGACTTGCAGAAATTGAAGCTTTGTTGCCAGGCTTCCCCTTGGTATTACATGGAGCAAGCTCAGTTCCTCAAGACCTGACAGACATTTGCAACCAATATGGTGGCAAAATTCCTGGAAGCAGAGGCGTACCTGAAGAAATGATAGCTCAGGCTTCCAAAACAGGCGTTTGCAAAATCAACGTAGACACAGACCTCAGACTTGCCATGACAGGGCAAATCAGAAAGGTCTTCTTTGAAAATCCGTCTGAATTTGACCCAAGAAAATATCTGGGACCTGGCAGAGATGCCGTAAGAGAAGTTGTTAAACGCAAAATGAGAATCATGGGCTGCTCCGGCAAAGCCTAATAAAAACAGAAGTTCGAATCTGTAAAAATCAAGTTGAGAGAGTATCATAATGAAAAAACGTAATTCAGTGCTCGTGGATGGGAATATCGCGACCATTAAGCTAGACATTTACGCTTCTATCTGGGAGGACATCCTTGTAGACAATATTGTTCTCATGGCCGAAAAAAGCGAAAGACGCGTAAGACTCTTCTCTATGAACACAGGTGAAGAGCGCTTCAGATGTGACCTTGACAACAAGTATATGGATCTTCTGAACGCTGCTCCGATTAAACGCATTACCAATTCATCCTATCCAGACTCGGAAATTTACAGATTCGAACCCTTCGATCTATCAGGCACTCTGATAGATGCCTTTGAAGCACAAACCAGAGCACGCTATGACGTGGCGGCAGGGCTTTATCAAAAGCTGGCAGACTCAGGTTTCAAATTAGGCTATGTTTACAACCTTATGGGACTTTGCCTGAAACAAACAGGCAAACTCAAAGAAGCTTTGGCAGCCTATAACAAAGCTTTGGAACTGGAAAAAGAATCAGCTCCCATATATTCGAATATAGCAAAGATGTATGAAAAATCTGAGCATCCTGAGCAGGCAGAAAAACTTTATGAAGCCGCTCTAATGGTAAACCCCTTCCATTACGGAAGCCTGATAAAATACGCCAACTACTTGCTCACACAAAAGCGCTATGACAACAATGTTAATATAATTCTTTTCAATAACTATCTAAGGCTAAAGTCCACATCTGATTACTTTGCCGATCTCTACGATGTCCTAGAAATCGATAAAGAAGAATATGAAGCCAACTTGAACGCGAGAACCGATATGTTTTCCTCTAGAGAATTCCAAGACATGCAAAGACGTCTCGTGAACAAAATAAACAATTTGGCATTCCGCAACGCAGCTGAAGATTTCGTAGCTCTAATTCAACACGTAAAAAACAGCCAAGAAAAGACCAAGGGACTTGAATGGTGTAAAGATCGCATGAACATTTTCGAACAGAAAATGCACAGTTATCCTGAAAAAGCCGAAATAATAAGCATTTTATTTGATGCCTTTGAAGATGCCGAACCAGGCTTTTATCAGCAAACAGTAGAAGAAACTGTCGGACAAGTCAGTGAAAAATCTTTGCCCGAAATAAAGCCCCAAGAAAAACCTGTTCAATCTCCTCCAAAAGCCGAAACTCCAGCAAAAGCTCCAGAGACACCGGCTGCAAAGCCAATTCAAACAGCCGCTAAAATAGAAAAACAGCCTGCCTCTCCTGTGCCTGCCCCTCAAGCAAAGCCGCAAGCTGCTGCCGTCAAACCTCAGACGCCCTCTCAACCCCAAGCTGCTGCTCCAAGACCTCAAGTCAGAACTCAGGCTCCCGTGCCCAAGCAGTCCGAACCCAAAATGCCGGAACTCCCCAAAGCTGCGGGACCTCAAAGAAAAATGCCTGATCTGCCGCAAACAGAACAAGCAAAACCCAAAGCAACCACAACTTCTCAACCTCAAGAGCAGCCAAAAAGAAAACTGCCGCCTCTTCCTGGCGAAAAATGAGGCAATATCCAAGAATACCTTCAATATTAGTATCCAATGTCATCAAATTTAACTATAAATCATAGAACTGAAGGCGATGTCTGCGTTATAGTTCCTTCCGGTTATCTGGACGACCATGGCGGAGAAGTCCTGTTGGACTTCATTGAAAGCCAAATCAATCTTGGATATAAATTCTTCGTTATTGATTTTACGGGAACCCCTGTAATTAACTCGCAAGGGATAGCCCACCTTCTGGAAACAACAGAAATAGTAGCAGACGAAATTGCAGGAGCCATAGGTTTTACCGGTCTTACCCAGCTCTCTTACAATGTATTCCAGATGATAGGCCTTCTTCAAATGGGCACTTATTACCAAACACCTGATGAAGCCATAGCAGGAGTAATTGAATAAAAAACATTCAGCTCTCTTTAGAGGGAAGCATGCAAACAGCCAACTCCTATCATTCTGGCCACTTCCGGAAGAAAAGCGGTTTTATTTTAGCAATTGTATTAGTTGCCGGTTTTTTCTTAGTAATATTGGCAACCGCAATTTACTTTCTCACTTCATCCAACCGCGTCAACATCAGCAGAATATTAAACGGAGAGAAAGCCCATTTAGCGGCAGAAGCTGCATTGAGCTTCGCCATAGCCGACTTGCGCAAAGAAATAATTAAAATAGGCGAGGGAAGAGCCAACCAAAATCTTCTAGAACTTCTTCTGCAACCCGGAGCGATAGAAAACAAAGAAATAACCGGCTATATTTCCTTTGATAAAATGGACAGTCTAAACCGCCATTTCAGACAGCATGATCCTGACACCTCCACCGCAATTAAAATATACATAGAACAGCTTCACTTAACTGAAACAGATCCTTCAAGATGGAATGACCCCGCAGTCAAAAAAGGATTGATAAAAATAGAAGCAAAAGCCAGATGTAAAGGTTCTGAAAGAAGTATCTCTGTTATAAGATCCATAAATGTGGCGAATATCTTGCCTGGTCCTTTGTCCAAGTTCACCTTTTTCATGAAAAAGAATAAAGAGAACTCACAAGGACAATTCAATCTTATTAAAAATGATTATCAGGGTGACAATACAAACGGTCCCAGACCCTTGATTCTTTATAATCACAGACTACCGGAACATGGCGCAGATCTTAACGAGATTCTTTCTGAAGAAAAAAAAATAGATATATGGCAAAAGCGCGGATGGGTGAGCTTGAGCGACTCCACAACTGTTCTTAATCTCTGTTCAGGAGCTGGCAAATATGGAGAAGTATTTCAATTTTATGAAATAAAAAATACTCTAGACTTTCAACCTGTAAAATTTGAAACTCCAAAAAGCGATTTGCCCCCTAAGTTCTCGCAAACTTTAACATTGCCTTGGGACAAGGCACATCAGAGCATAAAAATGATGGATTACAATTTTTCCCATCATTATGTCTTGGACGGCTTTCATGACAAAAGCTCCAGAAAAAACACAAACGCTATGTATGAAGGCAACATACTGTCCAGCGATGAGATGAACCGTTACGGATCCGCTTCTTCAATACTGCATCTTTACGGTGACACTCGGTTGGGTTATCAATCACGAACAAAAGTATTCGGCAGAGTTTATTCGGCTTTCATACGTTTTGCAAATCTGGAAGTCGAACCGACAGATTCATTTTTAAAAAGCACTCTAAACAGCGTTTCTCCTCCTCCCGTATATCTGCTCCCATCAAAAAGTCCCTTTGAATACACCCCCGCTCTGGACATCACAGAATTTTTAAACAGAACTATAGGCGGTCCTATTTTAAAAGCGGGAAACCTGTTTAACTCCTACAAAGAATATATGAATTTTATGAGCCGCATAATAATGCAGCCTTACAATACTTCCTATAATATAATGCAAGATGTCTATAATAGAACATACCCAAGAACTTTCCCAACTAGAACATCTATAGTGCCTGACTTCCCCAACAGAAATATCACCCTCTCAAAAAACGACTTCACATATTTTTCAGGAATCCCATCTCTTGAAGGAACAGCTGAGCTAATGAAAAGCAGAGCGACTCACAAAGTGAAAACGATTGCAGACTTCAAGGAAAAATTCTTTAATAACAATAATGACTTGGAACTCAACGAGATATTGATTATAGAAAACCTTGAAAACAAGACCCTATATTTACCGCCAGACAGCACCTCGGGTACTATGAGAGTCAAAGCAGGCGGAGCTATAATTCTTGAAAGAGGCCAACTGGTTTTAGGCGGAATTAAAATGGAAAATCCTAGCGATTCCTTAACCTTGGTAAAAATGTCGCCAGGAACAATTGCATTTACCTCTTCAAGTCCAGTTCAAGCCAACATCATAGCCCCCAACTCTTCTTTGGGTTATACAAGCTATTTTTCACTTCATGGCACTCTCGGAATAGAGACTGTTATCCCTGAAAATAACTTTCGAGGCGGAGAAATTTGCTTTAACTGCGATCAAGATCCGACTCAAGAGGGCTATGAGAAATATTATAGAATATACTTAGGTAAAAATGACAGCTACTATATTAAATAGCAAACTTCAAAATGCCTTTGCTAAACGTTCTTCCTTAAGAACGCTTAAAAAGAGGCAGACTGCTTTTTCATTGACTGAGCTTTTAATTGCAATGGTCATACTGGAATTGATTCTTCTGCCCATTACAATAACCTTTTCAACAAGCAGCAAAAATATCTCTGTCTCCGAACAAGCCTTCATCAAGCATCTACGAGCCTTAGAAATAACAGAACAAATAATAGCTCTCGACTTCAATGTAATTCCCTTGGGACATTTTGATGATGACAACTTGAAAGAAGGAATCAAGCTTAACAACGACATTAAATATATGCTTCACTTGACTGATTCTCCTGGATTGCTGAGAGAACTCTCAATTGAAGCAGACTCATCAAATAACTTCAAATCTATTAAGATAACAATTAAAAGCCAAAGCAATGATGAAAAACCATTTGTTTTGGTCACAATAAAAGCGAACGAAAATGCTTAAACCTCTTAAAAATAAAGCCTTTACCCTAACAGAGCTCTTGGTAACTGTAGCTATTACTGGAATTCTGATGACAACTCTTTATTCATTATTCTCTGCCATGACAAGAAACTATAGTAAGCAGGAATCCTCAAACAAAGCTCTTCAAGAGACTTCACTTTTCATGGCTCAATTAAGGCAAGACATAAACAACGCAATTTTCTATGACTCTCTTTTGCCTCAAGAAACACAGTTCTCATCTGAAAACGGGGAGCTCAACTTCAAAATTTATGACAACCACACAGGCAACACAGAAGAGATATTTTACAAAGTCATACAAAGCGGCAACGAAATAAAGGTTATTCGCACTTTTCAACACAAAGAAAAAGCCTTTGAAACAGAGTCCTTTGAAAGCCTGCAAATGGATTTTAAATTTTCAGAAAAACAGACTGAAGGCGAAGAAACCCTCTATTCACCCTTAGCTCTCCATGTTCAGCTCAAGGCTGTACAAAAAAAAGGGAAGGACTTTATATTTAATACTTATTTAGTGCCTATAAGAGCTAACCGCCAACTACTTTAAAAACAGTGGGCAGTGATCAGTGCACCGTGGGCAGAGAGAACAACGGACAGGACTATTTTGTTCTAAACAATTTCACTGTCCACTATCCACCATCCACTGCACACTGAATTTATATTGGCATTTGTTGAAAATTTAATTATAATTATTATGTAGAGATGTACAGAAAAAGGAAAGCCGCATGAAAAAAACAATCAGCATAATGCTCTTTTTAGCTTTAATGCTCTTTAATACATATAATTATTATCTTTGGGCAGACGAAATCCCTCCCTCATATAAAGAAGGAGAAACTCAAGAAACAACTCCTCCTGCTCAACAAGAGGGAGAAAAAGATGAAAACCAAGAAGGGGAGACACAGCCGCCAGAAGATATAACACCTCCCCCCACTCCCGTCACCCCGCCTAAACCTCCAAAACCGCCTCTGACACCCGAACAAGAGATTTTTGAAGAATATGGAGTTATCTTCAAATCTGAATCAAAGATTCTCTCTTGGGATACTTCTAAAGTTCAAGCTATAAAAGAAGTTCTTGAATCTGTGCCCAAAAGCTTTTCATCTTCCACGAAAGTCTTCTATCTTCTCTCCACTTACGAACAATTCGAAATCAAATACAATGGCTTTAATCGCGAATTTGGAGTGGTTCAATTTGGAGCAGGGGCTCTTGAAGCCTCAAGACCTTACAATATAAAGTTTAAAAATGTCTATGGCTCAGAACCATCCACCACGGACTTGATAAACAGATTTAAGGCCATGGCCGCAAGAGGCATGACCTATGCTTATCTCCAAGAAAACCCAGAAATCCCCAGAAAATACAGAGGAGTTCTGAAAAACAGAAACTTCTCTGAAGTTACCAAGCTTTATGGGCCAGCACAAGAAACCTATATGGTTGTAGCTCCCGGCAAAGACGATATGTGGATAGACTTGGCCTTCGCTGTTGAGATGTATTTAACAAATCAGGGCGAGCTTAGCTCAATTTGCCCGGAAAGAGCCAAATTTGTAAAAGAAGAAATTTTCGGAGGGGAAACAGTCAAGACTTGGCCATATAAACCTTTACATAAAAAAATAGACCAACCCTCTGTCAATCCCGATCCAAATCCCGATCCAAATCCCGATCCTAATCCCGATCCTAATCCCGATCCAAATCCCGATCCTAATCCCAATCCTAATCCCGATCCTAATCCCGATCCTAATCCCGATCCTAATCCCAATCCTAATCCCGATCCTAATCCTAATCCCGATCCTAATCCCAATCCCAATCCTAATCCCTCTCAAGGCAGCAGATATGTTTTGGAACCATTAAACACAAACAATCCTGGTCCTCCCGTAGAAGAGGAACAAGATGGGCAACCCTATATTCCTGAAATAGCTGTAATTCAGCAAGGAGGAGCGCTAGACTTGCCTGGAGGCATGAATGAAGCAATAATCGATCTCTGTAAACAGCTGAATGTTTCTTTCAGCGGCTCAACCGCTGCAATCGGCTATTTAACAACCATTGACACAAAAGATGCCTTTTCACGTGAAAGCTACATATTTGTAACCCAGAATTCTTGGCATCCATTCTTAGACTCTGAGCGCACAAAAAGATTCCAAGAGATTCTCTTGAGAGAAATGGCTTTCAGATATGCTTATCACAAGGCAGATGTACTTATAAAGTGGAAACGAGACTTTTCTATGGCCAACGACTATGATGCAATTAACAGTTTTGCAGAAACGGTAATAATGTACATGAACGCTCCTGGACATCTGCAAACAATAAACGAAGATCGTTATAAGTTCCTGACAAATGAAGTTAAGCTGAAAAGACCCTGAACTAGCAGCAGAAAGTTTTTGGTAACTGGGCAAACAGTTAAAATTGTTCACGTTGTTCTCCAACAAAAATTACAACTGCTTTAAACAATAATAAAGCTTAATCTATCTTACATAATAAAAAAATCGCAGTTAATAC
>JGI24710J26742_10001723_pt1 | contig 19858 bp, 18 predicted proteins | sample BioPla2DNA2_FD_26742 | JGI IMG/M metagenome (IMG submission 26742) | reverse complement strand
GATTTTTTCATAAGTTCTATAGCCTGTTTTATTGTATTTACAAATATTCTTATATCCTTTATAGCTCTAGTAAGTTGAGGTTTGTTTTTCTTTTCATTTTGTCTTTTGGTGTATTTTTCAATTGCCTTTTCAATTAAATCTTCTGTCTTTTTAACATTTAGCCCTTTTTCACATACATGTTTTAAAACTTTCAATTGAAGCTGTTCATCATGAAGTTTTAAAAGTGCTCTTGCATGTCTTTCAGTTAAATTGTTATCAAATAAAATTTTCTTTACAAGAGGGGGAAGTTTTAGTAATCTTATTTTGTTTGCTATTGTAGATTGACTTTTACCTATTTTTTGTGCAAGTTCTTCTTGAGTAAATCCATGGTCATTAATTAGATTGTTATATCCTTCGGCTTCTTCCATATAATTTAAATCTTCTCTTTGAAGGTTTTCTATAAGAGCTAAAACTGCAGATTCATTATCATTAACATCTACAATGATAGCTGGTATTTCCCTTAATCCAGCCATAGTAGAAGCTCTAAGTCTTCTCTCACCTGCTACAAGCTCGTATATATTGTTTGATATTCTTCTAACGCTAATAGGCTGAATAACTCCATATTCCTTTATTGATTCACACAACTCTTCCATTGGAATTTTATTGAATTGCTTTCTAGGTTGATAAGGATTTGGTCTAATACACTCAATTGGCAAATAAGTAATGTTTTTTGAAGTATTCTTATTTTCCCTTCTTGCTATTTTTAATCTGTTCTCTAACATAGGGCACCATCCTTTGCAAAATTATTATATTTATCATTTGTTAAACTTTTATCTAGCAATAGTATTTTTTACTTCATATTTCATCTAAAATGGCACTGAATTTTTGTTTGTACCACTATAAGTTAAAGCTGTAAAATACTTATTGCATTTAATAAAAAATTGTACAAAGGAATATTCTACCGAAACCTTTTAAATCCTTTTTTTAAAACAAAGAATCGTTCGCCCAAATGCTTTATATTACTGCATTTTATGATTTAAATCAAAGGTTCTTTTGAAGGTTTGCCACTTTTTCTAGGATACTTTGTCGGTGTGTGTCGAAACTTTTTTATAATTATTATATTTCTTTTTATATCTGTGAAGGGTAAGTTAAATTGAATTACATCTTTAACTTCTCCTCCTAGTATTTTTAAAGCATTTTTAGAATTGTCCAACTCTTCTATATTACTGCCTTTCATGGCTATAAAAGTTCCTCCAACCTTTACAAAAGGCAAACAGTATTCAAGCAAAACAGGCAAATTTGCAACTGCCCTTGCCAAAGCTAAATCAAACTTTTCTCTAAAATCCTTTGACATCCCTTTATCTTCCGCTCTTGAATGGATAACCCTTATATCTTTTAAATCTAATTTATTTATAACTTCATTTAGAAATTTAGTTCTTTTTTCAAGAGAATCTAAAAGGGTTACATCTAAATTTTTCATTATAATTTTTAAAGGTATCCCTGGAAATCCTGCTCCTGTACCTACATCAATTATTTTTTTAGTTTCTTTTTTTATAAATGGTGCTACAGTTATTGAATCAATAAAATGTTTTATTATTATTTCTCTATCATCTTCAATTGCCGTTAAATTTATTTTTTTATTCCATTCTAAAAGTGTATCTTTATATTTAAAGAAATTATCAATATCTTTTTTTTCTAAATCAACATTAAATTCCGATGCCCCATCTACAAAAAGTTGAATTAAATCAGTTTCACTCAATTTATAAATCTCCTCTCTTTTTTAAAGATTCTAAGTAAATTAAAAGTACTGAAATATCTGCAGGAGAAACCCCTTCTATTCTCGATGCCTGTCCAACAGATTCAGGTTTGACTTTATTAAGCTTTTGTCTTGCTTCAATCCTAATCCCTTTTATTTCTTCATAATTTATATCTTTGGGTAGTTTTCTTTTTTCAAGCTTTTTAAACTGTTCAACCTGTGCTATTTGTCTTTTTATATATCCTTCGTATTTTACAGTTATAGAAACCTGTTCTCTTACTGCAAAACTCAAATCCGGCATTTTCTCATCTATTTCCTTTAATGAATCATAAGTTATTTCAGGTCTTTTTAAAAGATCTTTAAGTTTTATACCATTAGTAATAGGTGTACTATTCATTTCTTTAAGATATTTATTTACCCTTTCACTTGGAGGAACTACGGTTTTTTCAAGTCTTAAAATTTCTTCCTCTATCTGCTTTTTCTTTTCTTTTAATTTTAAATACCTTTCTTCAGATATCAATCCCTTTTCATAACCTATAGGAGTAAGCCTTAAATCTGCATTATCCTGTCTTAAAATCAATCTGTATTCTGCTCTTGACGTCATCATTCTGTAAGGCTCACTTGTTCCTTTTGTCACAAGGTCGTCTATCAATACTCCTATATATCCTTGGGATCTATCTAATATTAAAGGTTCTTCTCCTTTTAGTTTAAGTGCTGCATTAAGTCCTGCTATCAAACCTTGAGCTGCCGCTTCCTCATATCCAGAACTTCCATTTATTTGCCCTGCAGAATAAAGTCCATCTATATNTTTAAGCTCTAGTGTAAGTTTAAGTTGAGTTGGTTCTATGCAGTCATACTCAATAGCATAGGCGCTTCTCATAACTGAAACATTTTCAAGGCCAGGAATGGTTCTCATAATTTCAATTTGAACATCCTCCGGAAGACTTGTAGACACACCTTGTAAATACATTTCATTTGTGCTAAGACCCATGGGTTCTACAAATACCTGATGTCTATTTTTATCTTTAAATCTTGCAATCTTATCCTCTATTGATGGACAATATCTTGCACCAACCCCCTCAATTAAACCTCCAAATAAAGGGGATCTATGGAAATTATTTTTTATTATTTCATGAGTTTTCTCATTTGTATAAGTTAGATAGCATAAAACCTGTTCTCTATTAATTTCTTCATTTTCAAAGGAAAATGGAACTATTCTTTCATCTCCTGGCTGCTCTTCCATCTTAGAAAAATCAATACTTCTCCTGTTGACCCGAGCAGGTGTACCTGTTTTAAATCTTAACAATTCTATCCCTAGCTCTCTTAAACTGTCTGAAAGTTTATTAGCAGGGAAAAGCCCATCAGGACCTCCACTATAACTTACATCCCCAATTATAATTTTAGCTTTTAAATATGTTCCGGTGGTCATAATAACAGCATTGCCCTTATATATAGTACCAGTATGGGTTTTTACACCTGTTACTTTTTTTCTTCCACCTTCATCTTCTGTAATTAGTTCAACTATTTCTGCCTGCTTTATATCTAAATTTTCCTGCATTTCCAATACTTTTTTCATTTCAGATTGATACTCTCTTTTATCTATCTGAGCTCTAAGTGAATAAACTGCAGGTCCTTTTGCACTATTTAGCATTTTTGATTGTATAAGTGTCTTGTCTGCATTTTTACCCATCTCCCCACCTAATGCATCTATTTCCCTTACAAGGTGACCTTTTGCTGTACCTCCTATATTAGGATTACAGGGCATACTTGCAACACTGTCTAAATTAATTGCAAAGACTACTGTTTTAAGACCTTTTCTAGCTGATGCCAATGCTGCCTCACATCCAGCATGTCCTGCCCCTATAACAATAACATCATATTCACCTGCAATAAATCTCATATTTATCCCTTCCATTTCTCTTCTTGTTTTCTTACTATTTTCCAAGACAGAATCTCGAAAATATTTCATTAATTACATCATCTTTTACACTTTCTCCTGTTATTTGTCCTAAATAATCTGCTGCATTTACAATATCAATGGACATTAAATCCAAAGGCATTTTACTTTTATAGGCCTTGATTGCATCATCTATACTTAAAATTGCTTTGTCTATTAAATTTTTGTGTCTTACATTTGTTAAAAGTATTTGGCTATTTAAATTAATTTCTCCTTTTGTAAAAAGCTTAGTTATCATTTCACCTATTTTTTCAATACCTATCTCCTCTTTTATTGATGTTTTTATATAATTTATTCCTTCAAGATGTTTTTCTATATTTTTAATATCATCTTCATTTGATTTATCAATTTTATTTATTAGCACAATAATTTTTTTTGTTACTATTTTTTTTAATATAGTAGAGTCTTCATGGGTAAAACCTTTTTCTGCATCAATCATCATAATAACAAGTTCTGCCTCTTCAAGGGCTTTGTGAGTTTTTTCAACTCCTATTATTTCAACAGCATCTTCTGTCTCCCTAATTCCTGCAGTATCAATTATTCTCACTGGAATATCATTAATATTTATATATTCTTCAATTATGTCCCTTGTTGTTCCTGGTATATCAGTTACTATGGCTCTGTTTTTTCCTGTCAATTCATTTAACAAAGAGGACTTTCCTACATTAGGCCTTCCAACAATAACAGCATCAATGCCCTCTCTTAAAATTCTGCCTCTTTCAAAATTATAAGTTATATTTTTTAAGCTTTCTTTTATGTGGATTATTTCAGTATATATTTTCTCACCAGTTATTTCTTCTATATCATCTTCTGGATAATCCACAGTAACTTCAATATGGGCTAGCATTTCAACCAATCTTTTTCTTATAGTTTTTATTTTAAAAGACAATTTTCCTTCAAGTTGATTTACAGAAGCTTTTGAACTTTCATCTGTTTTTGAATTTATAAGGTCTATAACAGCTTCTGCCTGAGATAGATCTATTCTTCCATTTAAAAATGCCCTTTTGGTAAATTCTCCAGGTTCCGCTGCTTTTGCACCCTGTTTTAAAACCAAATCCAATATTTTTTTTAAAACAACTATTCCACCGTGGCAATTTATTTCAATAACATCTTCACGGGTAAATGTATTTGGTTTTTTCATTTTAGTAACAAGTACTTCATCAATGGTTTCTTTTTTTATAGGATCTACAATTTTTCCATAATTTATAGTATGAGATTTTATTTCATCAAAATCCTTTTTCCCTTTAAAAATGGTTTTGACTATTTCAAAAGCTTTATTCCCACTAATTCTTATAATACCTATACCACCTGTCCCATAAGGAGTTGAAATGGCCGCAATTGTATCTTCATTAATCATTTTATTCCTCCAATTATTATAAATAATATATTGTGAGATTGTTAATAGTTTAATGGAAAATGGTTCAAGAATCAATATCCTGAACCATTTATTTATACAACATTATTTTTAAATTATATACTACTTTTATTTTAAACAAATCATAACTTTTCTATTAGGTTCATCACCTACACTATGAGTTTCTACAAATTTATGGCCCTGTAAGGAAGAATGTATTATTCTTCTTTCATATGGGTTCATTGGCTCTAAAGTAATGCTCTTTTTATATTTAACAACTCTATCTGCTAATCTATTTGCTAATTTAATTAAAGTTTCTTCTCTTTTTTTTCTATAATTTTCAATATCTATTATTACTCTTTTATAAATTTCCTTATTTTTATTTATAACAAGACTTGTTAAATATTGAAGAGAATCTAAAGTTTCTCCTCTTCTTCCTATAAGTATACCAATGTTATCTCCAGCTATCCTTATTGATATTGATTCTTCATCTTCTTCAGTTAAAACATCTGCATCCACATTCATTTTTTCAAATACTTCTAACAAAAAATCTTTTGCTTTACTTGCCATTGATTCTTTTATGGTTACTCTAACCTTTGCCTCTTTATTGCCTATAAGTCCAAATATTCCCTTTACGCCTCTATCAATAACTTCTATATCAACATCTTCTTTGGAAGCGTTCAATTCTGACAGAGCAATATTGATGGCATCTTCAACAGTCTTGGCGGATTTTTCAATACTATTAGTCATTTATTTAAACTAACCCTCCTTCTTCTTCGTGAGATACTTATTTACAAAAATCTGTTGCACTATCTGGTAAGTATTACTTATTGTCCAGTAAAAACCTAGTCCTGCTGGAAACTGAAATGAGAATAAAAGTGTCATAGCTGGAGCTATCAAAAGCATATTCTTTTGCATAGACTCTGCCGCTTCAGCTTTTTCATCCCTTTTGCCCTTCTTATTTTTTGTATCACTAGCATTTCTTAAAGACATCAATTTAGATGAAAAGTATGTGCTTATACACGCTAAAATAGGTATTATAAGTAACGGCAGATAAGTGGACATTTCAGATCCAAATAATAGTCCTCTATTAAGAGTTGGAACCATTCCAAGATTTAAACCTAAAAAATTAAAATCAATTAAATCAAATTTAAGAGCAGCAGATACCTGTTCATATCCTCTTATTAATTCACCTTCTGGAACTTTACTTATTAAATTTTCAATTGTACTTTGGTTAATTACATAACCTGCAATCTCTTTACCCTTTAACATATATGTCAAAGGATTTCTTATCACTGCAAATAACGATAAAATTATAGGCATTTGTATCAGTAATGGAAGACAACCACCAAAAGGATTATACTTGTGTTCCTGATAAATTTTCATCATTTCCTGACTTAATTTTTCTTTATCATTTTTGTACTTTTTTTGTATATCATTTATTAATGGTTGTATTCTACTCATTTTTTCCTGTGATTTAATTTGTTTTATAGCTAAAGGCAGCATTATTGTTCTTACAATTATTGTAAAAATAATTAACGATATCCCATATTTATACAACTCAAAAGGTATTTTATCATAAATAATATATATTATTTGTCCAAAAAACTCTGGTAGTACTTTAAACATTATCTTTTACCCCTTTTTTTACTTAACTGGATCATATCCCCCTGGATGGAACGGATTACATTTTAGTATTCTCAAAACTGATTTAAAGCCACCCTTTATTATACCATATTTATCAATTGATTCTATAGCATATTGAGAACAAGTTGGATAAAATCTACAACATGGCATAATTTTAAGTGGAGATATCCATTTTCTATAAAATTTTATAGGCAGTATAAATATTTTTTTTAACAATGTTACATCTCCTTATATGCTATAAAACCTTGTACTTTCATAAAGTTTAACTTAAAGTAAAAACTTTAATAATTATACTCACAGTAATATACTTATGGTAATTTAATTTACTTTAAGTTTTAACAAAATTTATACTTATTACTCAATTATCATATTTAATTTTTTAAAAAGAAATTTCATTTCCTTTTTTATTTCCACATAAGTAGGTACTTCATCAGTTTTTCTTGCAACAAGAACAAAGTCATAGCCTGGTTTTATGATTTCTTCCATTTGTCTGTAATTTTCTTTTATCAATCTTCTGACTCTGTTTCTTTTAGTGCTTTTACCAAATTTCTTACTTGCTGTTATTCCTAATCTGTTATAATTAAGTTTATTTTTTAACACATACAATACCAAAAACTTTCCAGCATAAAATTTTCCTCTTTTATAAACTCTGCCAAATTCGTAATTTTTTTTAAGTGAAACAGTATGTTTCATTACATCTCCCACGTTTAAATTTTTTTAAATTACTTATTTAAATAAAAAGACCACATTTATGCGGCCTTATGCTGAAAGAACTTTTCTTCCCTTTAATCTACGCCTTCTCAAAACTTTTCTACCATTTGATGTTTTCATTCTTTTTCTGAATCCGTGTTCTTTCTTTCTTTGTCTTTTCTTAGGCTGATAAGTTCTTAACATTTTAAAACACCTCCATTCTAAAAGATATCAATATTATAAATACTAATTTATCAATATTAAAATTTTAATACTAATCAGCTATTTTAAAATCATTAATATTTTATTGGACACTAAACCTATATTATAAATATTTTAAAATAACGTAACAATTATATATTAAATCAATAATTAATGTCAAGAAACTATTTTTTTATTTTAATTGTTTATAACTTTAACTTTTCTGTTTATAACTCTATTTTTTTGTGGATATCTTTTATTTTTTATATTGAATATTATATAAAAGTCTGATAATATAGTTTATACCTGTTGATAACTCATTGATTATCAACAGGTTTGTGTTGATAATTAATAAAATTTATTTTTTTTAACTATATATTTATCAGTTAATTATATGCATTTTAAAAAATAATATACAAATTTATTTTGTTTATGCTTAAATATTGCTATAGTTGTCAAAAATTATACTAATAATTATTGCTCTTTTATTTTTAAAAATAATAAAAATATATAGTTATTACTTTTTATTATAGTGTTTTTTTTAGAAAAATCAAAATTTATTTTTTATAAAATATTTAGCAACACTTTTTTAAAATAGACATTATATATTTTTTACAATAATCTTTTAAAAAACACTATAACAGTAAAATTCTAGTTTTTTACGTTTACTTTTGGAGGAGTTATATGAGTATCCAGTTAAATAATATTTGGGAAAAGTCTTTAACTTTATTAAAAGATGAGCTTACTGAAATAAGTTTTAACACATGGATTAAAACTATTAGTCCTTTGAACTTAAGCTCAGATACAATTTATTTGTCTGTACCTGCTAGTTTTAATAAAGGAATTTTAGAATCTAGGTACCAAGGTCTCATTATGAATGCTATTAAACAAGTTACCTTTAAAGAATATAAAATAAATTTTGTTGTTCCATCTGAAAAAGGGGATATTCAAAATTTACCTAGTCAACCTGTTCAAAATGACGATGTAGTAAAATCTATATTAAATCCTAAGTATACATTTGATACATTTGTAATAGGAAATAGTAACAGGTTTGCACATGCTGCTGCTTTAGCTGTTGCTGAAGCACCTGCCCAAGCCTATAACCCCTTATTTATATATGGTGGCGTAGGTCTTGGTAAGACTCACTTAATGCATGCTATTGGTCACTTTGTACTAAGTGAAAATTCTTCGCTGAAAGTTTTATATGTATCATCAGAGAAATTTACAAACGAACTTATTAATGCAATTAAGGATGATAAAAACGAAGAATTCCGATCTAAATATAGAAATATAGATATACTTTTAATAGACGACATACAATTTATTGCTGGAAAAGAAAGAACACAGGAAGAATTTTTCCACACTTTCAATGCTCTTTATGAAGCAGATAAACAAATTATCATTTCAAGTGATAAACCGCCTAAAGATATAACAACATTAGAAGAGCGTCTTAGATCAAGATTTGAGTGGGGGCTTATTGCTGACATGCAGGCTCCTGATTTAGAGACAAGAATTGCAATTTTAAGAAAAAAAGCACAACTTGAAAGTCTTGACGTTCCAAATGATGTTATGGTTTTCATTGCAAATAAAATTGCATCTAATATTAGAGAACTTGAAGGTGCACTAAATAGAGTAATTGCTTTTGCATCTCTTACAAAAAATGAAATCACAATTGATTTAGCAAATGAAGCACTAAAAGATATTTTATCTGCTGAAAAGACAAAGGTTATTAATTGTGCCACAATTCAAGCTGTAGTGGCAAGATATTTTAATGTGAAACCAGAAGATTTTAAATCAAAGAAAAGAACTAGAGATATTGCTTATCCAAGACAAATTGCCATGTTTTTATGTAGAGAACTAACAGATATGTCTCTTCCTAAAATAGGTAATGATTTTGGAGGTAGGGACCATACTACTGTTATACATGCATATGACAAAATTAAAGAAGATGTAGAAAATAATTCAGAAACAAGAAGAGCTATAAATGAGATTAAAGATAATATTTTAGGAAAATAAATTAACTTTGAGTTAATACTTAAAAATAATTTTAAAACTATATAATTATCAACAGAAATTGTTGATATGGTGAAAACTCCTTGTGAATTAACTGTGTATAACAGCTCTAACTTTTATCTAATGTTAAATTGTTGATAACTTATAACAATTTATCTACATATTAATAACAGGCTTAAAACCTTTTATTTTATTGCATACAAAGGGTTATTCACATAATTAACAGCACTTATTGTTATTATTACTGATTTTATTATTTATTTAATATAAAAAAGGAGGCTTACTTTTTTATGAAAATTATAAGTTCAAAGGAACTTCTTGTAAATGCTATAAATATTGTTCAAAAAGCAGTATCTACAAAAAACAACGTAACTTTGTTAGATGGAATACTATTAGAAGCAGGGAAAATTTTTAAAATGACGGGAAATGACCTAGAAATTGGAATTGAATGCATAGTACCTGCAGATATAAGAAAAGAAGGATCTATTGTAATAAATTCCAAAATATTTGGGGATATTATAAAGAAAATGCCTGATTCTGAAATAATGATTGAATTAATTGATAATAATGATGTTTTAATAGAATCTGAAAACTCACATTTTAAAATAAAAGGTAATTCAAGTGATGATTATCCACTTATACCTGAAATAGAAGCAGAAAGATCTTTTAAATTAAGTCAAAAAATAGCAAAAGATATGATTAGACAAACAATTTTTTCTGTAGGTGATGATGAAAATAGAGAAATATTAACAGGTTCTTTAATAGAAAGTGATGAGGATAAGTTGGTTTTTGTTGCTATAGATGGTCATAGAATGGCAATGAGAAAGACATATAATGGGGTCCAAAATACAAACTTTAGAGTTGTTGTTCCTGGAAAAACTTTAAACGAAATATCAAAAATATTAGATGCTGAAGATAGTGAAATTGAAATATTTACTTCAAAAAACCAAATACTTTTTAAAATTGATAATTGTAAAGTTATGTCTAGATTATTAGAAGGAGAATATTTAAATTATAAAAGCATTATACCTGATGAGAATGAAACAAAAATAAGATTAAAAACAAAAGAATTGCTTTCAAGTATGGAAAGAGCCGCTTTAATTTCCATTAATGAAAAAAAATATCCTGTAAGGTTTGATATAGAAGATGATATTTTAGTTATTTCCTCTAGTACAGAAATAGGAAATGTAAGAGATGAAATATCTATTGATGTGGAAGGAAAAAACATGACTATAGGTTTTAATCCTAAATATTTTTTAGAAGCACTTAGAGTAATTGATGATGAAGTTGTGGATATTTATTTTAATTCAGATATTGGGCCATGTACTATAAAACCTATTGAAACTGATGAATTTGCATATATGATTTTGCCTGTCAGGATAAAAAGTTAATTTTGAGGTGTTTTATGAAAAATATTAAAATAGAAACAGAATTTATTAAGTTGGATCAATTTTTAAAATGGGCAGGTATAACATCTACAGGTGCAGANTCTAAGGTGTTAATATCTGAAAGCAAAGTTAAAGTAAATGGACAAGTTGAATTAAGAAGGGGCAAAAAGTTAAGAAAAGGTGATATAATAGAATTTGAAGAAAATGAATATAAAATTGTTAATTAAAATTTAGTTATTTTTTAACATATAAATATTTTAAAAAGTTTTTTTTGTATAAGGAGAAAAGTTTTGTACATAGAACAACTGGAATTAGAGAATTTCAGAAATTATAAAAAAACCAAAACTTCTTTTTCAAAAAATGTTAATATAATATATGGGGAAAATGCTCAAGGTAAGACAAATATTATAGAGGCTATTTTTTTGTGTGCAGCAGGACGTTCTCATAGAACATCAAAAGATAAAGAACTTATTAATATTGATGGCGACAGATTTAAAGTTAAGCTTTTATTAAATAAAAATTATAAAAAAAAGGAAATAGAATATCTTTATGAATTTGGAAAAAAGCAAATATTAATAAATGAAATTCCTATTAAAAAAATGGCAAATTTAATGGGAAACTTATTGGCAGTCATATTTTCTCCAGAAGATATTTTAATTGTAAAAGAAGGTCCTTCTTTAAGAAGAAGGTTTATAAATATAACCATAAGCCAATTAAAACCATCATATTTTTATAATTTACAACAATATAATAAAATTTTAAATCAGAGAAACAATTTGCTAAAAGAAATACAAAAAAATAAAAGTTTATTAGATACACTTGATATATGGGATGAAAAAATTGCTCAGGTGGGAACAGAAATTATTATTGATAGAAAAAAATTTATTGATAAACTTAATAAGATATCAAAAGAAAAACATTATAATTTAACAGATAATTGTGAACAATTAGAAATAAAGTATAAAACATTTTTACAAAAAATAAATGTAAATGATAAAGAAAGTATAAAAGATGAGATTATTAAAATATTTTTAAAAAATAGAAATTTAGAGTTTAAAAGGTGTGTTACAGTTGTAGGTCCACATAGAGATGATTTTGATATAATAATTAATGATTTGCCTTTAAAAAATTTTGGTTCTCAAGGTCAACAAAGAACTGCCATATTATCATTAAAATTATCTGAAATAGAAATAATAAAAGAGGAAACAGATGAATATCCAATATTGCTTTTAGATGATGTAATGTCAGAATTAGATAATAAAAGAAAAAATTATTTATTTAAGAGTTTAACTAATATGCAAACATTTATAACATGTACAGAAAAAGATTTTTTTAAAGAATATAAAGATATATCTTTTTTTAGAGTTAAAAATGGAGAAATATATAATTTGTAAAGCCTATAATTTTAGGTGATAATAAAAAATAATTGCAGTTTCTATTTAATTTGGATAAAATGAAATAGAAAAGACTTTAATAAATAAATATGGAGGATACAAATGTTTTTGCATATAGGCGGCGAATATGTTATACCTGTTAAAAATATTATAGCGATAATGGATTTAGAAACTACATCACTTTCAAAAGATACAAAAGAATTTTTAAAAGTAGCAGAAGAAGAAGGTTTTGTTAAGGGAGTAACAGATGATATTCCAAAATCATATATAATAACTGAGTTTAATAAAAAAAGTGAAATTTATCTTTCTGCCATATCGTCTGTTACACTTCAAAAAAGAGCAAACTCTATAGGTGCCAGCATAAAAAATTATTTGGATAAATAGAAATGAGGAGGAAATATGTTAGATAACTTAAATATAAATTCTTATACCGAAGACAATATACAAGTATTAGAAGGACTAGAAGCTGTTAGAAAAAGGCCTGGTATGTATATTGGTACTACATCAAGCAGGGGTCTTCATCATCTTGTTTATGAAATTATGGATAACAGTATTGATGAGGCTTTAGCAGGCTATTGTGATGAAATTCAAGTTATAATAAATAAGGATAATTCAATAACTAATATTGATAATGGTAGGGGTATCCCAGTAGGCATACATCCTAAAATGGGTATACCTACTGTTGAAGTTGTACATACAGTTCTACATGCTGGAGGTAAATTTGACAGTGAAGGATATAAAGTTTCTGGTGGATTGCATGGAGTAGGAGCTTCTGTTGTAAATGCGCTATCTGAAAAATTAGAAGTAGAAGTATATAGAGACGGAAAAATATATTTACAAAAATTTGAAAGAGGAATTTCTGTAAATGAATTAAAAGTAATTGGAATTACTAAAAAAACAGGAACTAAAACCACATTTAAACCTGATCCTGAGATTTTTGATGAAGTGGTATTTGATTTTGATGTTTTATTGTCAAGATTTAGAGAATTAGCTTTTTTAAATAAAGGATTAAAAATTATTTTAAGAGATGAAAGAGAAGAAGAGGTAGTTGAAAAAGTTCTTCACTACGAAGGTGGTATTGTGTCCTTTGTTGAATATATGGATAGAAATAAAGAACCAATACATGATCCAATTTATATAGATGGACTTAAAGATGGTTCATATGTGGAAATAGCAATGCAATACAATAAAGATACATATGTTGAAAATATTCACAGTTTTGCTAATAATATTTCTACTACTGAAGGTGGAACACATTTAACAGGATTTAAAGCAGCGATAACTAAAGTTTTTAATGATTATGCAAAAAAACATAATTACTTAAAAGATCCTGAAAAGTTTTTAGGTGAAGATGTTAGAGAAGGACTTACTGCAGTTGTTAGTATTAAATTAAGAGAACCTCAATTTGAAGGACAAACAAAAACAAAATTAGGAAACAGTGAAATAAGAGGATTTGTAGAAAGTGTTGTTAATGAAAAGTTAGTTAATTTTTTAGAGGAAAATCCAAATATATCTAAACAAATTTTGGAAAAATGTTTAAGTTCTGCTAGAGCACGTGAAGCAGCTAAGAAAGCTAGAGAATTGACAAGAAGAAAAAGTGTTTTAGAATCNGCAACTCTTCCAGGTAAACTTGCAGATTGTTCTGAAAAAGATCCATCTGTTTGTGAAATATATATTGTGGAGGGAGATTCAGCAGGTGGCTCTGCAAAGCAGGGAAGGGATAGAAGTTTTCAAGCTATTTTGCCTCTTTGGGGAAAAATGCTCAATGTTGAAAAAGCTAGAATTGACAGAGTGTATGGAAATGATAAATTACAGCCAGTGATAACTGCTTTAGGAGCAGGTATAGGTGAAGAATTTGATGTTGAAAAATTAAGATATCATAAAATTATTATAATGGCGGACGCCGACGTGGATGGAGCACATATTAGAACATTACTTTTAACATTTTTTTATAGATATATGAAACCATTAGTTGAAGGTGGATATGTATATATAGCTCAGCCACCTTTATATAAGGTTAGTAAGGGTAAAGAAGAATTTTATGCTTACGATGAAAAACAGCTTGATAAAATTTTAATAGAAAAAGAATGGGGGAAAAAAGATTGTACCATTCAAAGATATAAAGGTTTGGGGGAAATGAATCCAGAACAATTATGGGAAACTACAATGAATCCTGAAACCAGAACTATATTAAAGGTTGAGTTAGAAGATGCTGTTGAGGCAGATGAAGTTTTTACTACTTTAATGGGAGACAAAGTAGAGCCAAGAAAACAATTTATACAGTCCTATGCAAAGAAAGCTCAAAATATAGATATTTAATTATAAAATAGTTTTTTTAAAAAAGTGTAATTGTTTCACGTGAAACAATTACACTTTTAATTTTAAAAGATATAAAGTTTATTTTATCAATGTTTAGGAAAAAGTTTTTATAGAAAATATGTATCATAAAAAATTAATTTGTTATTAATGTTTTTTATGATATAATTTAATAATAATGTACTTATTAAATTATATTATGAAAAGTAGTATAAAAAGAAAAAGCCAGTATTAAAATACATTGTAATAATTATATGTATATAGATGAGTCAAGGGGTGGTTTAATGACAAAGGTAATTGCAGTAGCAAATCAAAAAGGTGGAGTAGGAAAGACAACTACAGCAGTAAATTTAAGTTCTTGTCTTGCCTATAAAGGAAAAAAAGTTTTGTTGTTGGATGTAGATCCTCAAGGAAATGCAACAAGTGGGTTGGGTGTTGATAAGAAAAATACAAAGGGATCAACTTATGATGTTCTAATTAATGAAGAGAGAATAGAAAAAGTTGTTGTTGACACACCTATTGAAAATTTAAAATTATGTCCTTCAAATATTGATCTTGCTGGTGCTGAAGTGGAGCTTGTCTCATCTATATCAAGAGAGAGCAGATTAAAAAATTCTCTAAATGAAATTAAGGAAAATTATAATTATGTAATAATAGATTGTCCTCCTTCATTGGGTTTATTGACTTTGAATGCCCTTACAGCAGCTGATACAATTCTTGTTCCTATACAATGTGAGTATTATGCATTAGAGGGATTGAGTCAATTGATGGAGACTGTTAAATTAGTTCAAAAACATCTCAATGCAAATCTAGATGTTGAAGGTGTTGTTTTAACAATGTTTGATGCGAGAACTAATTTATCAATACAGGTGGTAGATGAGGTAAAAAAATATTTTAAAAATAAAGTATATAGAACTATAATACCTAGAAATGTAAGATTAAGTGAAGCACCTAGCTATGGACTTCCGATAATATTGTATGATGCTAAATCAAAAGGTGCTGAGTGTTACCTAGAATTAGCGGAAGAAGTGATAGAATATTCAGAGGAGGAAAGACTTAATGACTAAGAAGGCTTTAGGCAGAGGTTTAGGTGCATTAATTTCAGAAGCTAAAAGCAATACTGATGATAAAAAGGGTGTATTGGAATTAGGAATAAATGAAATTGAGCCAAATAATAAACAGCCAAGAAAATCTTTTGATGAAAAGGCTCTTACCCAGTTGTCTGAATCAATAAAAGAACATGGTATAATACAGCCTATTATAGTTAAAAAAGAAGGAGATTTATATAGAATTGTTGCTGGTGAGAGAAGATGGAGAGCAGCAAGGCTATTAGGGTTAAAAAAAATACCTGCTATTGTAAGGGAGTTTTCAAATAAGCAGGTGATGGAAATAGCATTAATTGAAAATATACAAAGAGAAGATTTAAATCCAATTGAGGAAGCAGAAGCATATGAAAGATTATTAGTTGAGCATAATATGACTCAAGAGGAAATTTCAAATTCAATAGGTAAGAGCAGGCCAGCTATAGCTAACTCATTGAGATTATTATCATTAAATGAAAATATTAAAAGTTTTTTAATAAGTGGGCAAATAACAAGTGGCCATGCAAGAGCTATATTATCTTTAGATAATATAGAAGAACAAGAAAGTATATGTAAAGAAATAATTGAAAAAGATATGAGTGTAAGAGAAACAGAAAAACTAGTTAAAAGTATTAAAAACAAAAATAAAGAAAAAAAAGTTGTGGAAAAAGAGAATTTATATGAATTTGAAAAAGTGGAAGAAGATTTACAAAATATATTAGGTACAAAAGTAAAAATAATTAACAAAAATAAGAAAGGAAAAATATTGATAGAATATTATTCAAATGAAGAATTAAATAGATTAATTGAAATTATTAGCAAAAAAGACATAAAATAGGACGCGCTAATTTTGCCTGTATTTAATTTTAAGAGATTGGTTAATATTAATATATATAAACAAACTAAAATTTCTTTAAAGTGAAAATAGAGAGTTTTAATAAAAACATAAAATTTATATAATGTTTCACGTGAAACATTATATAAATTTTATTTAGCACTACTTCATACATCAGTTAATAATAATTAATTTTAAAATAAGAAGAGGAGATAATATGATATCAGCACTTAATAATTTATTTGAGTTAATGGAAACATACTATGTAATAATAATAACATTTAATACTATTCTTATTTTAATTCTTTTTATATTACTTACATCAGTTAATATAAAATTTAAAAAATTTAAATTAAAATATAAAAAAATAATGGATGAAACAAAAGAAAAAAGTGTAGAAAAGATGCTTTGTGATGTTTTTAATTTTACAAATGAAACATCACTTAAAAATAAAGAATTGGAATATAAATTAAGTAAAATAGAAAGAAATCTCCAACGTTGTATTCAAAAAGTTGGTGTAATAAGATATAATGCTTTTGAAGGTGTGGGGAGTGAATTAAGTTTTGTTATAGCACTTCTTGATGATAATGATGATGGTGTTGTTATTAATGGAATATATGCAAGAGAAAATTCAACAACATATGCTAAATTGATAAGAAGGGGAAATTCAAAACATATTTTATCTGCAGAAGAAATACAAGCTATAGATATAGCTAGAAAAGCAAAAACATTAGAATAAAAGTATATAAAATATAAATCTAGTTAAATAAAAATAAATAAAAAACTACTTTAAATTGAAGTGTTATAAAAAAATTATATGGGAGTAGAAGTATAATACATTAAATATATAGTTATTAAGGGAGAATAAAAATGTATAATAAAAAGGGTAAAAATACAATTTGGATTTATGCAGTAATATTATTTACCTGTGTATTTATTTTACTTCTATTAACAGGTTATAGCCAGATTAAGTATAAAAGAAATATTGATGAGTATAGAAATAAACTAATATCTAATGAAGAAGAAAGAAGTATTTCCAGCCATAATTTAAAAACTGCTTTAGAAGAAAATGAAATGCTATATAAAAAAATAGAAGAATTAAATAATGTTTTAGAAGAAAAGTCAGTTGAATATGAAGAGTTAGAAGAAAAAATAAAAAACAAAGAAAGTGAAAATGAAAAAAGCCAACAGGTAAATAATTATGAGTTATTATTAGAAGCTGAGGAATACTATAATAGTGGTGAAATAATAAAAACTACAATTACTTTGCTAGAGAATGTGGATAAAAACAAATTAAATTCAAATGGATTAAAAAAATATAATAAATTAAAAGAAGAAATAGATAAAAAAGCTCCTTGGGAATTTTACAAAGAAGGGTATAATAATTATATTGAAAAAGAATATAAAGATGCTAAATTTAATTTAAGTTATTCTTTAAAAATTGTAGAAGATGAGTATTTTTCAGATGACTGCTACTATTATATTGCTTATTCTGAATATAGAATGGGAGAATATGAATTGGCAAAAAAAAATTTGAAGATACTTATAAACAAGTACCCCTCAAGTAATTATATTGGGGAGGCACAAAATCTTTTAAATATTATAGAAAGTAAGTAAAAAGAGTTTAAAATTAATATAAATAAAATATAAAAAAATTAAAAGTAAGGGGTTTTACTATGTTAGATATTAAATTAATTAGAAGCAATCCAGAAATTTTAAAAAATGCTATGTCAAAAAGAAAGGAAAATTTTGATGTTGATGAGTTATTAAAACTTGATGAAAAAAGAAGAAAGAATTTAGCTGAAGTTGAAACTTTGAAATATAAACAAAATGAAAGTTCAAAGCAGATACCTGTGTATAAAAAAGAAGGAAAAGATACAACTTCACTATTAGAAGAAATGAAAAATTTATCTGATAAAATAAAAGTATTAGATACGGAAACTAGAAATATAGATGAAAAATTAAATCAAATACTTTTGACTATACCAAATATACCCAATGAAACTGTTCCAATGGGAGAAACTGATGAAGATAATGTAGAAATAAGAAAGTGGGGAGAACCTACAAAATTTGAATTTGATCCTAAACCTCACTGGGAAATTGGGGAAAATTTAGATATATTAGACTCAACAACAGCTTCTAAAGTTACAGGGGCTAGATTTATGTTTTATAAAGGCCTTGGTGCACGTTTAGAAAGAGCCTTGATGAATTTTATGCTTGATTTACATATAGATAAACATGGATATAAAGAAGTATTTCCTCCATTCATGGTTCATAGACATAGTATGGTGGGAACAGGACAGCTGCCTAAATTTGAAGAGGATGCTTTTAAGGTAGCTGATACAGAATACTTTTTAATTCCGACAGCAGAAGTTCCTGTAACAAATATGTATAGAGAGCAGATTCTAGATATAAATGAATTACCAATAAAAAATGCTGCTTATTCTGCATGTTTTAGATCGGAAGCTGGTTCAGCTGGAAGAGATACTAGAGGATTAATAAGGCAACATCAATTTAACAAAGTAGAGCTTGTTAAAATAACCACACCTGAAACCTCTTATCAAGAATTGGAATCTTTAACTAATGATGCAGAAGATGTTTTAAAACTACTTAAAATACCCTATAGAGTTGTAAAAATATGCGTAGGTGATTTAGGGTTTGCAGCAGCAATGAAATATGATATAGAAGTTTGGATGCCTAGTTATAACAGATATGTAGAAATATCTTCATGTAGTAATTTTGAAGCATTTCAAGCAAGAAGGGCAGGTATTAGATTTAGAAGAGGACCTAAAGAAAGACCTGAATACGCTCATACTTTAAATGGTTCAGGAGTTGCAATAGGAAGGACAACTGCATGTATATTAGAAAATTATCAGAGAGAAGATGGAACAGTTGAAATTCCAGAAGCATTACAAAAATATATGAATGGTATAAGTGAAATTAAAAAATAAAACAAATAGTTTCTATATTTATTATAGAATTAATAAAAATTAACAATAAAAAGAGATGAAAAAAGACTTGACAAAATAGATGGTTACATGTTATATTATTTCTTGTGACAACACGGAGAGATGGTCGAGCTGGTTGAAGGCACCGGTCTTGAAAACCGGAGTAGGCGTGAGTCTACCCTGGGTTCGAATCCCAGTCTCTCCGCCAGTATTTGGAGAAGTACCCAAGTAGGTTGAAGGGGACGGTTTGCTAAACCGTTAGGTCGGGTTAACCGGCGCCGGGGTTCGAATCCCCGCT
>JGI24710J26742_10001719_pt1 | contig 19917 bp, 13 predicted proteins | sample BioPla2DNA2_FD_26742 | JGI IMG/M metagenome (IMG submission 26742) | reverse complement strand
TTTATAGAGTTGCTTTTTCGGGTGCGAGTGGCATTGTCATTCAGCAGTGTTCCATAAAGCAACTCTATATTTGTTACTTCATGCTTGTATGGTTTAGCATAGCCTCTTGGTTTATAAAACCATCCTCGTTATCTTTGCTCTTGTAAGAGGTTGTTTCCGCATCCATCAAGTCCGGTGTCGAGGGATTTACGTCATCTTGTCGTAAATTAAGGTTACCCACCGGACTTGTTTTTTCATAACCTCGTAGGTGTACCTTGTTCTTTCTGGTCTGTTAATCATATACAAGTAAATTCTGTATCTCCAGCTCTCATTTAAGCCCATCCCCGACTTTCCAGACGATCGTTCCTTCGCTTGAGTTACGTTGTGTCATAAAAAGTAATTCCGCTTCTCCTGATGACTCATTTGATACTGGATTGGATGGTTTTGCGAACTTATTGTTTATCATGTATTAAAGTATCCACTAGAAAAAATACAATTTTTTTTGAAGTAGCTGGTATTTAATTTGTTAGTATGGATTTTCGAGTCAACGGATTGATGCTGTTCCAAAAAAAGAGTTGCTTGCCGGAAACCTGTCAGATGGCAAGGCCACCCACACCCGAACAAACAACTCTGAAATGAAGCTCAATAGTCCTAACTCTAAAAAACAGAGGTCTGAGTATTGAGAGTGCCAAGATACAAATAAAAAATTCAGAAAAAACAGAGATTAAACTAATCATAAGTGGCTCTCCAACGAGCAATGCACTGAAAAGATTAATCTCTGTATGAATTCAAAGGTACAAAAAAAATTCATAATCTATCTTTATGGGAGAATACTATTTTGAGCAACAGAGAAAAACATTCTCCTCACCAACGCTAAAAACAATGAAGTTATTCCAATTTTGGATTTGGAAACAGTTTCATCTAATAAAATATGTAAGTCACATAAAAGAAAGCAGGTAGAAAACTTCTTCCGCCATCACTCGAGTAACCCCTGATGGCGTTTATGAGAGCAGGGCTGTCACTCTCAAAGAAGTTTATATTTTTATATACAGTAAATTATATAAAAACAATAGAAATATCATCTCTGACAAAAGTTTTGAGTTAATTAAGTACAGTCCCCCTATTTGGAGACATTCATACTATTAACCCAAAACTTATTTCTACTTCAAGTCTTCCTAAAAGAATAGCTTCTTGCAACAAAACTCAAATACAAATTAAAAATGGTATGGTCAGCATCCGCACCAACGCTAATAATACTGAAGTTGCGCTAATTTTGGATTGGATACTGTTTTTTCAATAGTGGATTTAAATTGTTCCAGCCCGATACAGGGGTAATCGATGAGAAAAAATCTCAAAACAATTTATCTCCACTTTATAAAGACAAAGATAATACAGAAAGAACAAAAAAACAAAGTAAGCACCCGAAACCGCATACTCTATTTCAATGAAAAAGGATCAACTAACAGTCGTTTCAGGTGCTTATGCTGTATGGATGCTATATTTTGTATTAAAAAGCATCACTCAATACCGCAGTAGACAAACAAAGTCTGCCGTTAAAAGCCACAGTCATATCAAGTGATGCAAAAAAAGTTATCAGGGAGGGCGGACAAGTCCTCATAAGCAACTATGTGCGTCAGCCGTCCTTTCTGATCTTCCTGATAACTTCATAGAGCAGGCAAATTGCTTTTTGCAGCCACAGAACTCGATGTTTCCGGTCAAACACCCTCTGAGCAATCTGCCTATACAGAATCCGGTGTGTCCACTTTCTGCGAAGATAACAAAAATTGATAGAATATTGCCATTTTCAAACAGTATATTTTTTATAAAGCATCAATTTATTCAAAATCAGCTATTATATTCTCTTTTACATCTAATAAATGGTCCTTTCTTTATCAAGCACAACCACCGTAGGTAGATAATCTAAATCATAAGAACTGTCAAATATATTTACTTGTGGCTCACTTTCTGTATTGCCAGTAAGCACCCGAAACCGCGTACTCTCTTTCAATGAAAAAGGATCAACCAACAGCCATTTCAGGTGCTTAAACTTATACTTTTTATCCCTTAATGACCGCCACCGGACTAAGCTCCACTTTGATTCTGACCAAATCCTGCTGATTTGCCATTACTTCTTCAATGTCTTTGTATGCAGAAGGTGCCTCTTCCAAGTCACTTTTAGATCTTACCGCATGAATAATACCCAGAGCATCCAGTTTTCTCTTTTCTTCTTCGAGATCCAAATTCCGAACAGCTTCTTTTCTACCCATCGTGCGTCCTGCACCGTGTGAGCAACTGTTAAAACTATCCTTGTTCCCAAGACCTTCAACGATATAGGAGTTTGTTCCTTGCGAGCCGGGAATGATGCCAATCTCCCCCTCTCGTGCAGAAGTAGCACCCTTGCGATGCACGACGACATCCTTATCGAAGTGGTTTTCCCAGGCAGCGTAATTGTGTGCCTTGTTTATGACGTCACCGAACTTTATCGTTGGAAAATGGTCATAAAATGATTCCTGCACTCTTTCTATCATCAGTTTCCTGTTGGCAAGAGCAAAGTCAACACAATACCTCATCTCATCATAGTATTGACGAGCTTCGTTTGTCCTGAATGGAAGAAAGGCCAAATCCACGCTTTTGTCAACCGATGAATACCAAAGCTCGTTCAATTGCCCTGCCTTCTTGTTGTAAAAATCGGCCACCTGTTTCCCAAGGTTCCTGCTACCCGAATGAATCATTAACCAAAGGAAGCCTTCACTATCTTTCTGAATCTCGATGAAATGATTTCCGCCACCCAACGTTCCTATCTGTTTTAATGCAGCCGTGTACTGCCTGCTTATGACATGCAAGTTGTTTAAGTCGTATCCTTGTGGCATCAGGCTTTCATCCTGTTTTTCTTTGTGATGATTAAAACCAATGGGAATTTTATTTCTAATTTCAGAAAGGATATTCAACATCTCTTTTCTTGAAACCTCTGACACCATTAAGTCAGATTTAACCGCACACATTCCGCAGCCAATGTCAACACCAACGGCATTGGGTACAATCACCCCTTCAGTCGCTAATACACCACCAATGGGCATCCCGTATCCCGAGTGGGCATCGGGCATCAAGCTCACGTGCTTGAAAGCGAAAGGAAGGTTCGCGAGATTAACCGTTTGCTCCATCGTCTTATCGTCAATTGAATCCATCCAGACCTTTATGGGAATTCTTTCTGATAAAATAACTCTTTTCATGTCAATTATATTTGTTTTCTGCAAAGGTATTCAACCGGGTGCGCGGTCTTTTTGCGTAGCTCAAAATATTTTCCCTATTTTTGCATGGAATTTAAAAAATGATTTTCATGCCTGTTAATAAAAACGCGTTGATACGCTATAAAACCATCGACAAATGCTTGAGAAATCCATACAGGCGTTGGACGTTAGATGATTTAATAGATGCTTGCTCTGATGCTTTGTACGAATTTGAAGGTATCCGTAAGGGTATAAGCAAAAGAACCATTCAAATGGATATTCAGCTTATGCGAAGTGAAAAACTTGGCTATAATGCTCCGATTGTCGTGTATGATAACAAGTATTACAAGTACGATGACCCCGATTACAGCATTACTAACTTGCCATTGACTGAACAGGACTTGAATAAAATGTCTGAAGCGGTTGAGGTACTGCGTCAATTCAAGCAATTCACGCACTTTTCGGATATGTCTGATGTAGTTAGCAAACTGGAATCGCATCTCGCGGCAATGAAACGTAAATCCCCGGCTGTCATTAACTTCGAGAAGAACGATGACTTGAAAGGTCTTGAACACCTCGACTTTATCTACCAGGCCATCCTTAACAAGCAAACCATCAAGATAAATTACAAGTCGTTTAAGGCAAGACACGTTTCCAAAATAATATTTTATCCTTACCTGTTAAAAGAATACCGTAACAGGTGGTTTGTGTTTGGCGTGAAAAAACATGGGTTGGATTTGTTGAACCTTGCCCTGGACAGGTTCACCAAGGTTAAGCTTGCCGATGATGAACCCTTCGTTGAAAATACCTTTTTTGAACCGGAATCCTTTTTTGATGATATCGTTGGAGTGACCAAAAGGTTAAATTCACAGCCTGAAATCGTGAGATTTATTGCAAATCCACAGAGCGCACCCTACATCGAAACCAAGCCTATCCACAAGAGTCAAAGAATCGTCGAAAGGCGTGGGGATGGTAGCGTGCTATTTGAACTAAACGTTGTCATTAATCACGAACTTCAACGTGATCTTTTTGCCTTTTCCGACGGTGTTACCGTTGTTCAACCTAAGCATCTCGTTGATTACATGAGCAAAAAATATAAACAGGCATGCTTAAATTATGAAACCAGTTTTGAACCAAATTGAAGGCATCAAAATGGATTAGGGCTTACGTGTCACACGGCGTGAAAAAGCATCCTTGCTTCATTTTCCTTTGGGTCAACATGCAAGCTTTATAGGGGTTTCTTATCTTTGCTCACGGTATCAGGCGGAACAGGCACATTCCCTGTTGATATAAATTAAGGGATTCTATTTCATTAAAACCGGGAGTTATCTCCCGATTAGTGAATCAAAAAGTTTCCCTTTTTCTATTTGGGTTCATGAAATTTCCATCAACTAGTCGGTGCACTTGCGTGAACCGTCAATGCTTCCCTGCCCTCTCCGAGCTGAGTATTATAGATAAAAATCAGCGGGGATGTAAAAAATTTATTTTCTAATATTATTCCAGTTTCTTCCCTTTTTAGCGGATTTTGCAATCCGCTTCCTTTAGGAAGTATAAGACATACTGGTTAGTCAAGAAATAATATCCCTTGCATAAAACGAGGTGATTGCCATTACAGGTTCTTCATTCTTCTATGTTCCGCGGGCGTAACACCGTACATCTTCTTGAACGCGTGATAGAAGCTGGAAGGATGATCAAAACCACAGCGGTCGGCGATATCTTCTATCTTCAGTTCAGATTTTCCCTCAAGCAATAAACGAGCCCTTTGCATCTTTATTTTCAGCATGTATGAGGCGGGGGTATCTCCTGTCAAAGCGATGATTTTCCGATGGAGTTGCCTGGGACTCATGCAGAGTTTCTCCGCCAAAGTATTCACTTCCAGTTTTCGCTTGTCCATGAGGAGGTATATGAAGTCCACCGTTTTCACAAGGAATCTACGCTCTGCTTCTGTAAGTTGCTCTTCTTTGCCCGTCTCCTTGTTAGTGTTGGGACTCTCTCCAAATTTACGGCGCAAACGGCGATGGCGATCAAGTAGTTTCTCCACCCGCGTGCGCAACTCATCGCTGTTGAAAGGCTTGGCGAGATAGGCATCTGCTCCGGCTTCTATGCCTTTGATACGCTCTTCTTCGGTAATCTTCGCCGTTACCACGATGATGGGAATGTGGTTCACGATTTCGTTGCCGCGAATCTGTCGGCACATCTCCAAACCATCCATGCCGGGCATCATCAGGTCGGTAATAATCAGGTCGGGCACCAGGTCCAATGTCTTTTCCAATCCTTCCCCTCCGCCGGAAGCGTAAAAAATAGCGTACTGGTCGGTAAACTGAGAGCCGATATAGGCGGCGATGTCACGGTTATCCTCAACGATGAGCAGGCGACATTCGTTATCGTCTTTCTCGCTGTCCGCGGGCATTTCAACTGTTTCAGTCGGCAGTAGCTTGTAGGTTTCCTCAAAGGCAGTTACCTGTCGTTGGTAACGATTGTGGATGGGCACGCTTACGTGGAAAGTCGTGCCTTTGCCCACCTCACTTTCCACAGTGATACTTCCCTCCACGGCATCGATGATTTGCGTGACGAGAGCCAATCCTATACCTGTACCGAGGTTCCTTGCATCGCTATCTGCCTGATAAAACGGCTCGAAGATATGTTTCAAAGTCTCCTTGTCCATCCCTTCACCTGTATCCTGCACATCAACAAATAATCGTTGGTTCTTGCTCCATACCAATACACTAATTTTCCCGTATTCAGGCGTAAACTTGAAGGCGTTTGATAGCAAGTTGTTGGCAACTTTATTCACATAGTTGGGCACGAAATCCATCTCCACTGTTTCCTTGACGACGAGTTGCAGGTCAATGTTACGACCGCGAGCATAGTCACGCCAACTTTCAACTATCATAGTGAAGTACGCCGTGATATTGCCGTTACACCAATCCTGATTGCCCACTGCTGACTTTACTTTCGAGATGTCCAACAGTTGATTAATGAGCGTGAGTAGTCCGTTGCCTTGCCGCTCGATAGTTTGTGCCTTATCCTTGACCCCTTCCGCCTCAACGGCTTGCAGGTCGTGGCTCAATCCGAGTATTACAGTGAGCGGAGTGCGGAACTCATGGGTGATATTGGTAAAGAAATTCTCGCGCAGAGCCGACATCTGTTTCAATGCGCGGTTGCTTCGGGTTCGCAAGCGATTAGTGTAAAGCAGGAAAAGGATGAATAAACCCAACACCAATGCCATCGAAATACCGGCAATCAATATCAGCTTTCGTTCCGCCTTGTTGTTTTCTATCTCTCTCGCGTATTCTTCATTCTTGTATCTGGCGTTGTAATGGCTCACAGCCTGCTCCATATCGCGCAGATAAATAGAGTCTTTCAGCTGGGTATAGCGATAGAGGTGTTCGGTGGCAGATTCAAGGTCGCTCTTCTTCAACGCCTCGTACAGTCCAATTCTCGCGTGACTCTCGTTATAGATGTCGCCCCGTGAAGCAAATACGTTCGCTGCTTTCTCAAAACATTGAGCAGCTTCGGCATGGGCGTGGCGACGGTTGAGCAGATCGCCCATCTGGTTGTTACAGATGGCAAGCGATTGCGTGTTTCCAGCCTTTTCAAGTATCGGAATGGCACGCCTCAGCGAACGTTCCCCTTCTGCATCCTGTTTCAACGCGATTTGTGCTACAGCCATCTGCGAAAGTCGTATGCCTAACTTCGCGTTGTTGCCTTTTATCGAGTCCATATAGTAGGCTTGGCGGGCATAATCCAAAGCATGTTCGTCCTTGCCCATGCCATGGTATATTTCCGATGCCATGCCACACTGTATGGCAAAGCGGTTGGAGTCATTTGCCTCTTTGCTGTAATGGATAGCTTCGAGGATATATCGCTCTCCGTCTGCAAGTTGTTTCATTGTTAAACAAATGGCTGCCAATGAATTGAGCGAACTACTGATATTACTTTTGTCGTCGGTCTCACGGTAAATTTCGAGAGACTTATGCACGTGTTCTAATGCTTGCACATAGTCAGCCTTACGAAAAAGGAACTGCCCCATCAAGTGTTCGCAATCGGCTCTCAATAACAAATCATCCACCTTGTATGCAAACGGGAGAGCCTTTGTGACACAGCGTATTCCCTCATCAAAGTCGTACACTTCCCAGAAATAGACCCCGGCTTGGTACCACACCAAAAGGTTTAAGCTGTCGGGCGGTGTTTGAGCGGTTACCCTGATTTTCTCGTCAAGAAAATCCTCCTTATAGAGCAGCGTGAATATTTTGTTTGCCGTGGTTATTCGCTCGTCACCTTTTTGTTTGTCATAGTCGCCGAGTAACCGACGTATCGCCTCATCGGCGTTACCATCCTCATCTTGTGACATCAATGGAAGGGCCGCGATGAAATTCGTGGTGTCGTTCTCTTCGGTTACGAAAGATGCAGGCTTCTTGCCACACGAGATGAATAGAAAAGAGACTGAAATAAACGCGGCTAATAGATTATTAATAATCAACCGATAGCGTTTACGGCCCCCACATGTATATGGCCTGAGCTGTTTGATAGAGTTCTCCATACCCGGTTCATTATTATGGTTTATCATGTTGGCAATTAGCCATTGGTCGAACTCACGTTATTTGCCTACAAAAATACAAAATTGTATCGGGTGCACTAAAATATTACTCCATTATTTTGAGATTATTTTGCTGTATTTGTAGGCAAGAATCTCTTGCGTTGAAAGATATTTACACTCGAATTTACCCTGCTAATCGCGAAATACGATAGCCGAAAATCAACTTTTTCTCTCCAAAAGCGTATTCCTTAAAATATGTAAAAGTGTTTGCGACTTTCATTTAATTATCAATTAGTTACAGGCTTAAAATGGCAGTTTAAAACAGTCGTAACAGATGAAGATTGTCAGTTTAGAACATTTGTTTGGCAGATAAAAGCACCAAGATTGGCTTAGATCACCTGTAATTTTACCGCAAACAAAATAAAGAATATCGGATATGGCACAGAAACGACAAAAGCAGCATCTTAAATCAGATGAAGCGTTGCATTTCTCGGAAGACCGCGTGCAACTTCTGGAGACCGTTCGCCAAATGATTGACTCCGAATTCGAACGCCGTGAGCATGAAAGGGATCACAATGTGTACCCCGTGAATCCACCACCTTGTCGCGGCCTTTGGCGACGACTGTTGAGTCTCTTTCCTCCCTCCTATCACAATAAAGGTATAAAGAACTCATAAATAAATATTCACCTATTTAATTCAAAACACAATGGACAAAAAACGAAAGACAAAGCTGTTACCTCTGCTCAGCGGCAGGATAGCAAGAGTAGGACTCTCCCTCTTGTTCGCTTTCGTCACCGTCTCCGCCGTACAGGCGCAGACCGGTGACGGGGGCGCCGCGCAGGGCACGGGAGACTACAACCAAAAGCTACGCACCCGCACATGGAGCATCTATGCCCAGGGCGGACTGTCGTGGGCTACCGATGTGTGGTATCTTAATGTGGATGCCAAGAAGAGTTACGAACTTGCACCTGCCGTGGGTGGCGGTGTGGACTTCACCATACGTCCTTGGGTACGCATGGGAGCAGAGTATTTGTGGTCGCGCTACCGCCGTGAGCAGCGATTCGCAACGCTCGACACCCAAACGATGCCCGTCAAAATGTACGGCAACTACCTGATGAACTTCCACAACGCCAAGTTAGGCGTGGGGTTCAACCTGATGGAACTGTGGCCTCGCCGCGGCGCTCAGTGGCTCAACATCTGGGCGAGCACGGGTGTAGGTTACTCCTTTGCCAAGGGCAACGAGTACGGCATGTACATTAATAACACCATAACGGAAAACGGGCAAACTACTCCGATGACCGATGGCGCCACTATCAGCAACGACGATGTCGTGACCGTCACGGGCAATGTACGCACCACCAACCGTCATGAGGAGTTTAACAAGTTCTACATTCCTGCTTCGCTCCACATTGAAGCCGATCTCAGCCGTCAGTTTACCATAGGAGTGAAGGGCGAAATGGATTGGCTCCTTAAGCGGGATGACATTGCGCCGAAGAACCTTATCTTCGCCCTTGCCACCGTGCGTTATAACTTTGTTCCGAGTCGTGCTAAAACGTTAAAACAGTACTACGACGGTGAAATCGCCACGCTCAACGACCGCGTCAATGCCTTGCAACGAGAAAACGAAACCGAAAGAAAACGCACCGAAGCAGACCGCGCCAAGATGCAGCAGGAGAAGACCGACCTCCAACGTCGTCTTGCCGACTGCGAAAGCAAGCCTGTGACAGTGGTGCAGGAGGTTCAACCCTCGCACTACGTGCAGTTCAGCCACAACAGCTCCTACTTTAGCCGTGAGGAGGGCGACAGACTGAAAGCCTTTGCCCGTAGTGTACGTGGCAAAAAGCTTATCCTCGTAGCCGAAGCCAGCACGCCCGGCAGGGCAGATTACAACCAAACGCTTTCTGAACGTAGGCTTGCCCATGTGGTGGAGGTGCTCGTGGCAGAAGGCTTCGCCAGGGAAGACCTGCATCCGCAAACCGCCATCGGCGAGCAAAGGGGCAAACCCGCAGCCGAAGGACGAAGAGTAACTATTACCGTAGAATAGAAAGATAAAAGATAAAAAACCGGAAAAATGTGCTAAAAGTTAACAGCCAAAAGCAAACTATAATTTTACAAATATTCAACTAACAACTAAATAAAAATATTATGAAACGTATTCAATCAATCTTGTTCGCCATCGCCATGTTGTTGGCAACATCCGCATTCTTCACATCATGTCAGGAAGATGCACCCGAAATCAACTACACGATGAACGTAACCGTGATTAATGACTTTAGCCAGGTGGTGGATGCCATCAACAAGGGTGCGCTCAAAAACGAGGAAGCCATCCAGCAGTTGACAGAAGCCATCGACAAGATGAATGTTGACCAAGCTGCCAAGTTGCAGGCTATTCTCGGCGTGCTCAATAATGTCAATAACACGCTGGATACCAAGCTCGCAGCTATTGAAGCAGCAGTGAAAGCTCAAACCCTCTCGCTTGAAAGCAAACTCGCACTGCTCGAAACGGCGATCAACAACCAAACCCTAAAGCAGGAAGAACTGGCCGGCAACATCAAAACCGCCATCGACAACCTGAACAGTGACCTCAACGGCAAACTACAAGCGATAAACGATGCCATCAACTCCGTGGACGTCACCCTTGAAAGCAAACTCGCACTGATACAGGGAGCCATCGAGGCACAGACCCTTTCGTTTGAAGGCAAATTCGATATTTTGACAAAAGCTATCAACAATCAGACTATCAAGCAGGAAGAAATGGCTAACAAACTGGCTACTGCTATCGACAACCTGAGCAGTGACCTCAACGGCAAACTACAAGCGATAAACGATGCCATCAACTCCGTGAACGTCACGCTTGACACCAAGCTCGCGCTGATACAGGGAGCTATCGGGGCACAGACCCTTGAGCTAAGCGAAAAACTCGTGTTGATACGGAGAGCTATCAGGTCACAAACCCTTGAACTAAGCGAAAAACTCGAGCTGATACGGACAGCTATCGGGGTACAGACCATTGCCCTAAGAAATAAATTCGATTTGCTGATCGCCGCTGTCAAAGAATTGCCCGATTACAGTAGCAAGTTCGACGCGGTGGTTGGTGCGCTGGGTTTGATTAAGACACAACTAGAAACTGGACAGGGCGATATCGCCACGAAGATTAGCGAGGTAACCGCCGAAATCACTGCTCTCATAGCCGCTGTAAACAACGGCAACACCGATGCTGCCGATGCCCTCGCCGATATCATCCAAAAATTGGAAGAACTTAAAACGGCAATCGGCAATATCAACACGGGTGGCGGTGGCACAAACCCGGGTGGTGGAGAAAACCCGGGTGGCGGAGAAAACCCGGGTGGTGGAACAGACCCATCCACGATGGAGTACGTTGACCTCGGTCTGCCAAATGGCTTGAAGTGGGCGGCGTGCAACCTTGGCGCCACCAAGCTTTCGGAATCAGGCGGCTACTACGCATGGGGCGAAACCGAGCCTAAGAACGACTACTCATGGGAGACCTACAAGTGGGCGACCTACGAGTGGGATCTAACACGCATTCTGACCAAGTACAACGGCACCGACGGCAAGAAGATCCTCGACCCCGAGGACGATGCTGCCACCGTCAAGCTCGGCTCACCTTGGCGCATGCCAACAATTGCAGAAATGCAAATGCTTATCGAATCCTGCAGTTGGGAATTCATTACGGTGGACGGCGTGTGGTGCTACAAATTGACGGGGCCGAACGGCAACTTCATCTTCCTGCCTGCCGTCAACCGCTACGAGGGTACCGAGTACATCAGAAATAGCACCCCGGAGGCCAATTACTGGTCGAGTACGTTAAGTACGGACGACAAGGACTACAGCAGCTACCTCTCATTACGTTGGTCCGAAAACCAACCCAGGGTATACGCAAAATCTCGCTGTCATGGGTTACCGATACGCCCTGTCCACCCATAGGATTTGCCTTGCCCCAAGGGCATAGCATTATACTCCTCCCGCTCTCGTGGCGGGAGGGGAATCCTATCAAAAAATATAAATAGACAAAAAGAATAAAGAACAAGGAGCAAAGACGCCTGCCTGCCGCAGGCAGATTTCAGGTTTCACGATTCAACACTTAAACATTAAACAATTATTACAATGAGAAAAATTATTGCAATCTTGCTGCTTGCTTTGGCAGTACAAGGTACTGCACAGGCACAACTGGGCGGGATGCTCAACAAGGCAAAAAAAGCCGTGACAAACAAGGTGGAAAACGCCATTGAAGAGAAAACGAAATCGGCAGAGAAAAAAACCGAGCAAACCGTAAAGGAAACCACCGACGAAGCGAAACAAACCGTAACGGAAAAGAGTAATGAAGCGGTAACCGGCGCTGCTTCAGAGAATGAGGAAAAGCCGTTGTTCAACGAAGATTCATCTGAACGAGAACTCTACAAGGCTTTCAACCAGATAATCGAAAAACTCAACGCTGCCACGGATAAGAAAGACATTGACGAGATGACCACTTACTACTATCAACTCGACGAGTGTATGGATTTAATCGTCAAAGGCAATCCTTTTGCAATCGATGAGAAAAATCGGCAATCCGATGCCTACAAGAAAGCTCACGATGTACTGTTCGATGGATTACCTTTCAAAGGTATGTCCACGGCAGCAGAAACAAAAGCAAGCATGCAATGGGACATGGAAAAAATAAAGGCAAGCAACCACATGGCTACACAAAAATTCTACGTTACGGATGCCACATCGCGCCGCTACATGCACTACACATTCGGTAAAGATGCTAAACTTGACCCCGACATCGAGGCTATCAATAACGAACTTATGCCCTACTGGGACTCATTCAACGAAGCCTTCAAAACCAAGTACGCTAACTCTGACCCTCGCCTTGAATTCGATGCCATGAAAGAGTATGGAGATAATATTCACAAGAGAGTGGCAGAAAATAAAGCCAAATTAGAAGCTCAACGTGTAGAAAACTCCAAATACATACCCAAAGCAGCGGTAAATGATCCGGCATTGGAAGCCGAGATAAAAAATTGGGCAAAAGGACGATGGGAAAACCGCGATTTAGTTAAAGTTATTTTGACTGATAAAGAATGGGGGTACGACACCAATGCTTTCGGAGTAATATTAAGAAGAGGAAAAAACTTTACCGTTATTCTCCGCGACAAATCCGACAAAACTTACTATATGTCTCGCTGTACGCTGACGCAGCAAGCCAACGGCTCTAGTTATGGTAAAAACCTGTTCTCGGTAGATAGTTTCTTGGACAACTTTGAAGGAACACCGATTAATTGGAATGAATAAATCGTTACAGTCTATTGTCGCCAGTTTTAACTGACGGATAAGAGAATAAAGAAAACAAACCGATGCTTATCACTTTTACACCCGATAAGCATCGGTTTGGCAGTAGGTTATGGATAGCAAGTGGTGCGGTAGNAACGGGTAAGNTCGGCAAATTGTTATCCTTTGATATTCAAGGCCTATTTCCCATGTTCAAGCAATTCNTCCAGGTATTGTTCACTAAAGTCAACGTTTAACTCCACCCACAAAGGCAAGTGATCCGACATTCTAAAAGTACGGTATTTCAAGTAGTATTTTTGAATATCATCATCCGATTTTCCTTCTACATATTTCTTGTCGAAATCAGACATGTAAATCTTCCAGTCGTCGGGCTTGTAAACTGATTTCGTGAAATTAAAAGCCCCCGCTTTTTGTATTTTCTCCTTAAAAAGCGTCATTGTTTTATTCAGCTTTAAATTAAAAGCGATTTGATCGTAGTGTTTCGTACCGCCTAAGTCCGTCGGATGCTCTTTAATGGCATTGGGTATTTCAAAACCACTGCTTTCGAGCGCTTTCATGTAATCGTCATCAACCGATGGGACATTGAAATCACCCAGTAAAATATAATTGGTTTGTTCCTTCTTTTGACGTTTGGTCAAAAACTTAGCGATACTTTCTATCTCCTTCAAGCGCTGCGGGTTCACCTTGGTCGATTTCCCGAAAATGATATGCACCGTGGTTAAGTTAAACTTAAACCACCCCACCTGAAACATCACGCAGAATGGCGTTCTTGCAAATTGCAACTCATTGATAAGCAGGTTCGGGGGCAGCACGATCTCACCGGCCACATTTTTAAAAGTGACCTTGCTTTTATCATACAAAAAGGCCATGCACTCCGACCCTCCTGCCGTTCCCTCGGTAGCATCCGTGGCAATATAATCCCAACTCCTACCTAAAATGGGCATCAACTTATCAAGGGCTTTTTTATTCCCCAGCACCTCCTGAATCGCGATCAGGTCAAAGCGGCTGATAATCTCAGCAATGTAGAAATAGTCTTCGATCTTGCGCTTTTCACTGCCAAACTCCCTGATATTCCACGTGGCTAAAAGAAAAGAAGAGGAGGCTGTTTTTCCCGGGATCTCTTTGTCAAGTTGCTTACGCAACATCAACAATCGCTCCACAATTCTCTTCCTCTCCTCTTGGTTCCGGACTTTTTTAATGGATGTATAAATCATAGGTCGTAAAAATTAAAGGGTTATTGATAATAGGGTATATGGAGATCTTTTTGTAATAATTATAACGTTCGTTCTATTTTTCAACCTCAATAATAACGGGATGGTCTGTCATTTCTAAAACAATAGCATCGACATCCCTTTTGATGTCTATGGGGGCAGTACCTGAGGTTGGATCATAGATCTTCACCAACTGGTATGTTTTGCCTAAATGTATCGTAATCGTATCTGACCCCCCTAAGAAACGTTCACCCCATAGAACCAGAAAGAGATGCCCGTTACTTTTTTGCAATAACAGATCATGCACTGTATCCGGCTGATCTTGAATTGAATAATTCATCTTCCCGGGGGAGTGTAGTTTACCGTCATCCGCGAGAATGGTCGTGAAGTTATGCAGGTAATGGGTAGCCAGTTTGGGCGTGTAATCCATTTTGTAGAAAGCATATTTCTCGTGTTCAGGTTCATTGCTACGCGTTCGCAGCAGGTAAATGGCGGTATAGCTCCAACCTCTTTTAAACTGCGATAAATACAAATTCATAAACAGACGCGCCTGTATATCTTCAGTCACTTCTCCTCCCATGGCAATTCCTGTCTCGGTGGTCACTCTCGGAAGCGTTTGAAACTCTGACTCCGAGTAGCCGGGAAACTTTTTCCTCCAGGTCACGCCGTAATTGCCGGCCAATCCATCGACGGGGCAATCAAAACCGGGACTGGCACTCAACCACGTCTGGTTGTCATGCAATCCCGGCCAACTTGGATGTGTGATGTAATTATGACAATTGGCATAGTCGGCGTATCGCGTTCCAGCTGGCATTATGGTACCGCTGCCGTCGGGAATAGTCAGGAATTGCAGTCCCACGTTATCCGTTTGTGCGCCACCCTCTGAAATATTCCACACCGGATAATCTTTTAAAATAGGGTCTTCCTTTGCAGCCCTGTACAAATCCCTCTGAAGGTAAGCGACCGGCAGCCATGACTTTTTTCCTCCCCCCACCTCGCCTTGGTAATCAATGGTCCAGTTATTGGGTTCGTTGTTCCCTTCAATGGCGAGTAGAGCGCCAGCTTTTGCCAGAATCCTGGCGGTATCAATAACCGCTGAAACATCATTCCCTCCGCTTAACAGTCCAAACACAATTTTGGCACCCGTCTCTTTATGAAGAGAGATCATATCCTTGATTGAAATCTTGTCCTCCAGTCCACATCGAATCCAGCGAATCCCGGTATAATTGATGGCATCTATCGTCCCCGACAGTGTTTCACCACGACCGGTAATACTTGAAACCACCCCGATGCTGTTGAGAAAGTCGTTTGCACTTACAGCCGTCATCCCACCAGCCTTTGGCTTTTCAACGTTCGAAATAATCTTGCACGATGAAAACAGACAGAGAATGATGATGATGCCGCTTATTTGTTTGATGCCTGCCATCTTTTTAAATGAATATTGTAAACAATTCACGTTGTTGGTATTACATTTAGCGCACTTCAAAATGTAACCCCAACCAAGCTTGATTGAAAGGGTTACCCCCCCTCTTGTTACATTCTTTTTCACGACAGCTGCGCTTTGAGCGTATCGCATACACCTTTTGGAATGGGGAGGTGGTAAGAAGCGTTGGGGGTGACAAGTGAACAGGTGGAGCTCTTGGAGTTCAGCTTGCGGATGTAGTTCTTGTTGATGATTAAACTGCGGCCGGCACGGATGAAAGCCGGGCTGTTCAGCCTTTTTTCGATGTCGCCCAGACGCTCGAAAATCAGCTCTTTCTTGTCGTGAAGCAGTTGTATCTGCGCGTAGTTACCATCGGCTTCGATATAGACGATATCCTCCTCCAACGCGATGAGCCGCGAGTTGAGCATACGGAACGAGTAGATATTCTTTTGAGACGCGTGCTTAATCTCTTTCTCCTCCTGAGTCCGCTTTTTTGCCTTTTCGATGGCTTGCGCCAACTCCACGATATTGATCGGTTTGTTCAGGTAATCGGTTGCCGAGAACTTGATGGCCTTCAACAGGTACTCGGGATCGGTATAGGCAGTAGTGAATATAATTTGTGGCAGTTTACCGGTTTGTTGCAGCTGTTGCAACAGCCAAATCGAGTTTTGCCCCGGAAGCTGGATGTCTAAGAACAAGATCTGCGGTCTGTTCCGTAATATGCATTCCAGGGCCGACTCGGCATCTTCGCACATGGCCAAAATCTCGATATCGGGATGATAGGTCTCCAGCTTCGACTTCAACGATAACCGGGGCAGCTCTTCATCTTCTATGATAATGCAGGTATACATGTTGCTACCCTCTTTTTAAATATATTCGTATTGATACGGGACGTACAGCTCAAAGCGTGTTCCCGCCGCATTGCCCTGCTCGTCCGTTAAATCCACCACCTTTTCTTCTATTTTCTCGCTGTTTTGCTGATTGTACAGTGCTATTTGTCGGGAAAGGATGCTTAAGCCTTGTCCAACGCGGTTTTGCTGCCTGTTTTTCTCTTCGGAAACGGCACGCCCCACCCCATCGTCTTCCACCGAAATGCGTACGCCGCTACCTTCATTTTTGATGGAAATGGTTACTTTACCGGCCGTTTTTTTGCCCCGTATCCCGTGTTTTACAGCATTTTCAGCATAAGTGTGCAGCACCATGTTCGGTATCATAATCTCCTGCCTTACATCACTATCAACGTCTATATCATACGAAAGTTTGTCGCCGTAGCGCATTTTTTCCAACTCGAGGTACATGGACAGGTACTCCAGCTCATCTTTCAGCGAGCGTTGCGCTTTATCGATATCGTGAAGGGTGATGTTGGTAAAACGGGAATAGGTGGTGAGCAGTTCGTTGGCTTCCTCCTTCGATTTGGTCATGATGAAATACTCGATGCCCGCCAACACGTTGCTGTTGAAGTGCGGGATGGATTTCAGTCGCACGGATTGCACGCGGAGCTCGTTCATCTCTTTTTCGCGGTTGGCCTTGCGGATCTCCTTCTCGTGCCTACGCCGCTGATACCGGATAGCGAGACAAGCTATTATCCCCACGAACAGTGCAAAGGCCAAGATCTTAAAAAGCAGTGTCTGCCAAAACGCGGGTTTGATGTAAACCGGTAAAGAAACCGTATCAGTTTGTGTTTCAGGTGTTCCGGCATTCGCTTTTAATTCGAAAATATATTTACCGGGCTTCAAGTTGTTGAAAGTCACCTCTCTTTCGGCGACAGGTCGCGACCAGTCATCCTGGAAACCGACCAACCGATACCGGTAGCACACGTTCTGGGCCGCTGAATAGGATAACCCGATGTAGGAAAAACGCAGGTTCTTTTTCTCGTGCGTGAGTCGCAGAGCCTCCAGATCCTCTTTCTGCCAATTGACGTTATCGGGAGAGGAGGAAAGTGAAAGGATATAGAGCTTCGGTACCGGTTGTCGCGTAAGCAGTTCATCGGGATTGAAACTGACAAGAGAAGTAACCGATGGCATCCATACCCTTCCCTCTTCATCTTCCGTCATAGAGGCCCGCATCACCTCTTTCCCGGTAAACCCGTTCAGATGATCATATTCGACGATATGGTTCAACGCGGTATCTGAAATGTTTATCGCGTTGGAGGTGCCAACGATCAGCTTGTTGTTTCGGGTAAAGAAAATGGTTTCGATGGCATTACGGTAAGTGTGCATGAGTTGCACCGAGTCCCTTGCGGCACGGAACAACCGGTTTTCCGCTGCAAGCCAAATATCACCTTCGTTATCGTTCGCGAAAACCAGGCATGGCTGTAAAAGATCGCCGCTTACCCGTTTTATCCCATCTTTTGTCACGATAGTAACCCCGTGAGCCCCACCACACCATACATTGCCTTGCCTGTCTTCGGCAATGTTGGATTGGATACTCTGCAAAAGCGTATCAGCCGGAAATGTTTTCACTATGTTTCCCTCGGCAGAAATAAGATGTATCCCATCCATCCCGCCCACGGCAACAGTTCCATCGGAAAGAGCATACGCGAAGTCATAACTTTGAACCGGAAGATTCAGCCAGCGGCTTTGACGGCCATTGATTTTCAATATCTTACCATTCCCGGGAAGGAAGAGACTCCCCTGCTTCCCCGTAAAATACGCGCTAAACGAATTGCCGTACTCATTGGATGGGTAAGCTATGTTCGCGCTCGAATCATCGTTAAATCGAATAAGTTCCCCGTTGTAGCTGCCAATGATTTTGTCGTTACTGCCATCCATCACAACGCCGCGCACCACGTCGCTCCGGTTTTTCAACCAGTAGTTTTTGAATTGAAGCCGGAACAGGTTATACAACCCCTGGTAGGTAGCGACCCAGAGATTGCCTTCGCTGTCCACCAGCATATCGGTAATTTGGTTGACGCCGGTGAAGAGCGTTTCAATTTGGTCGTTCAACAGCCTGTAAACCGAAAAATTGTCACAGAAGAGTAAGCTCCCTTTAGCATCGACACACAATTTCATGATGCCAACGTCGTGTTGAGCCTCAATAGATATTACTTTCTCGATGGTATCATGATCAAAACGGTAAATGCCGTCGGAAGCTACAAACCAAACGGCATCGCGATAACGGATAAAGTTATAGGCATAATAGCCTGGACAGAAGGCGAGACGCTCCCCCGACAAAGAGAGGATGCTGATGCCATCGGACATCGGGACGTAAATTCGATCGTTCTCCTCATCAACAAACAACCGCCCTGAAAACAGGTCCGTTTTCTCAAAATCGGGATGCTCTACTCTTTTCACGAAACCGGTATCGGTTAGCTGAAACAGTGCCTTTGTCTTCGAGTAGCTTTTATTCAGCAGGAAGTAGCTGGCGGGGAAGTCGCCATGATTGTTTTTGTAGACGTAATATCCCTTGGGAAATTTCCGTGAACGGACGGTATCGGTGTTACGGTCAATCGTGTTTAAGTTTAAGCCATAAGCTATGATTTCGTGCTGACTGTTTTCTGAAATCCGAACAATATTGCTGAATTCGCCCTCCATGTACCGATGGAAGGTAAAACCGTCGTACCGGGCAATTCCCCCGCTACATCCCACCCAGATAAACCCCCTGCTATCCTGGTAAATTGTTTCAAGCGAATATGAGAGCAACCCGTCATCGGTGGTGTAATGCCGATAGGCATACTCCGACGTGATCAGGTTTTCCTGAGCGCAGACGTTTTGCAGAAAGGAGAAAAAAAGCAGTGCAAAAACAGCGTGTAAAATAAAGCGTAATCTACACATAAAAGAAGCTTTGACACGATCACATTCTCCCTACAAATATAAAACGTTTCAACTTCTTGACTTCTTTTTTACTGTTATTTCTCACGCGTGCTCAATCTCTTCTCTCTTCCTATGGCAACGAACGTTTACCTGTAAACTGGTCTATTTTGTACAAATAACAAAATAGACCACCTCTCCTCTTTTTCCCCTTCCCGGGATATATTAATTTTATTAAAATTTTATAAGCCCCTTTCGGTAATAATCAAGTTGCGCGAGCTCTCACGGTTGCCCAACTGACCAAATAATAATGATGAACAACACAAACTAAACTTTTAAGAACATGAAAACAAAAGAAGTAAAGCAACAAAAAGCCGCGGACGAGCCCTATGTTGCTCCCGCCATTGAAATTATCGACATTGAACTGACACAAAACATCCTCCAGGCAAGTGGCGATGGTGTATTACCCGGCGTTGGAGACGGTGGACTGGCATG
>JGI24710J26742_10001716_pt1 | contig 19944 bp, 16 predicted proteins | sample BioPla2DNA2_FD_26742 | JGI IMG/M metagenome (IMG submission 26742) | reverse complement strand
AAGTAAAGCCGATTCATTGCCAAAAGATTTTTACCAACATGGCAGAAGAAGGATATAGGACAAGTACGATATATCAAACGAGAATATCACTTTTTAATATGCTTGAGTTTGCAAAGGAAAATGATGTTATTATCAATAACCCTTGCAAGAAATCAGTTAAGAGTGATATGGGAAAGCCATCTGAAAAAAAGGAAGCACTTTCTATTGATGTACAAAAGCTTTTTTTGAAATATGCAGAAGGCAATAGCTATGAAAATCAATTTCGCTTTATATTACAGACTGGTCTAAGAACTGGAGAACTTGTAGGGCTTAAATGGGAAGATATTGATTTTGAAAATAAGACTTTAAAGGTTCAAAGAACAATGGAATATCGTTATAGTGTAGGTACATGGAGAGTAGGAGAACCGAAAAGCAAATCGGGTTATCGGTCAATTCCGCTTACTGATGAAGCAATTAGAATTTTAAAAGTGCAAAAGGAAAAAAATAAAAAGATAAAAGTAATTTCTATGGAATGGTCAGAGCAAATATTCTTGTGCAGAAAGGGAGAACCAGTGAAGAACAGTACCTATGATTCAGCATTGTTCAAAATTTGTGACAAGGCAGAAATAAAAAGGTTTTCCATGCATGTGCTAAGGCATACATTTGCAACAAGATGTATTGAAGGCGGTATGATGCCGAAAACATTGCAGAAGATTCTAGGACATTCTAATATTGGAATTACAATGAATTTATATGTTCATATAACAGAAGAAGAAAAACAAAGAGAAATTGATTTAGTGGCTTGTGCGTTGAATGTGGGATAAAAGTTCATATAATTGAATGGCTCGTGGCACTCGTTGTGGCACTCGGTAAAATCCAAAAGTGCACAAACCCTCTAAAATAGAGGATAAATAAAGGAGATTTAGATAAAATGAAATTAGGTATTGTAGGCTTGCCAAATGTGGGTAAAAGCACTCTTTTTAACTCTTTAACAAAGGCGAGGGCAGAATCAGCCAATTATCCGTTCTGTACAATAGATCCCAATATAGGAATTGTATCTATACCGGATGAGCGTTTACCGGTACTGGCTAAACTATATAATTCAGAAAAGGTTATTCCTGCTATTATAGAGTTTGTTGATATAGCAGGGCTTGTAAAGGGTGCTTCTAAAGGAGAGGGACTGGGTAATCAGTTCCTTGCGAATATTCGTGAGGTTGATGCAATTATACATGTGGTTCGATGCTTTGAGGATACTAATATTATCCATGTAGAAGGTTCTATAGATCCTGTAAGGGATATTGAAACCATTAATCTGGAACTGATATTTTCGGATCTTGAGATATTAGAACGAAGAATCAGTAAGACTGCAAAGGGTGCAAAAAATGATAAGGAACTGGCAAAAGAGCTGGAATTACTGGAAAAGCTTAAGGCTCATCTTGAAGGTGGTAAGATGGCTAAGACCTTTGAGGCAGATGAAGATGAGATAAAGCTTATTGCTTCATATAATCTTCTTACAAATAAGCCTGTAATATATGCAGCAAATGTAAAAGAAGAAGACCTAATAGATGACGGAGAAAACAATGATTATGTCAGGGTTGTCAGAGAGGTTGCGACAAATGATAATTCCGAGGTTTTTGTTATATCTGCCAGAATTGAACAGGAGATTGCTGAGCTTGAGGATGATGAGAAGAAATTGTTCCTAAAAGAACTGGGACTTTCAGAATCAGGATTAGATAAATTAGTAAAAGCAAGCTATCGCATACTGGGTCTTATCAGTTATCTGACAGCAGGACCTAAAGAGACAAAAGCCTGGACAATAAAGAAAGGAACAAAAGCTCCACAGGCAGCAGGAAAGATTCATTCTGATTTTGAAAGAGGCTTTATCCGTGCAGAAATAGTTAATTATGACCATCTGGTACAATGCGGAAGCTTCAATGCAGCCAAAGAAAAGGGATTGGTTAGGCTGGAAGGTAAGGATTATGTTGTACAGGATGGTGATGTTATATTATTCAGATTCAATGTATGAAGCATATACTTGTCAGTTAAACTTATTATCAGTACCACAAAGTACTAGGTAATAAAAATATAATTTAATAAGGGGTGGATTATGCATATATTTCTTAGCAGCGATATCTTAACAAATATAAGATTTCCAAATCTGGGTATAGAACTTAAAGGTGTTCCGACAGGGATTGATATCTTTGGCTACCGTATTGCTTTCTATGGTATTGTTATAGGATTAGGTATGCTTTGCGGCTGGCTTATTGCAGAATGGATGGCAAAGAAAACAGGACAGGATACTGAGTTATATCTGGACTTTGCACTTATAGCCATTATTGTATCGGTTATTTTTACCAGACTTGGATATGTTTTGTTTGCCTTGGATGAATTTATCGATAATCCACTTGAAATTTTTAATATAAGAAGCGGCGGACTGATGATATACGGCGGCATAGTGGGTGCAATTTTAACTGCTATAGTATTTACACGGATTAAGAAGTATCCTTTCTGGCTTCTTGCAGATACAGGATGCATCGGTCTTATAACAGGTCAGATAATAGGTCGTTGGGGTAATTTCTTCAACAGGGAAGCCTTTGGCAAATACACGAACGGACTGTTTGCCATGCAGCTTGATATTAGAGATGTAGCATATGATTTTCGTATGTCTGAGATTAGCTTATCCGAAAAATATGCCGGAAAACAGGCTGCATTCGACCGTATTATGGAGATAAGAAATAATATAGCAGTAATAGATGGAATTGAATACATTCAGGTTCATCCAACCTTTCTGTATGAATCATTATGGAATCTATGTCTGCTTATATTACTTATTATATATACTAGGCATAAGAAATTCGATGGAGAAATTATGCTCTTATACCTTGCGGGTTATGGGCTGGGCAGACTATGGATAGAAGGTCTTAGGACGGATCAGCTGTTTTTATGGGGCACACCAATCCCTATATCTCAATTAATCTCAATCATCATGATAGCGTTTGCTCTCACAGTGATGATAATAAAAAGATACAAGCTTAAAAAAGCAAAGTAGGAATATTTTTCAAATACAATAATTAAGCCGTAGTTCAGTATTAGAAATAGACATTTTAATTGAGTATTGGACACATATCGGGACTAATTTCCTATATTGTTTTTTTGGGCCTATATATTGACACATTTTGTTCGATATTTGATTTTAACAACAACATCTTGTTAACCATTAGAAATAATAGCACAGAAATCCAAGTAATAATGGGGATTCTGTGCTTTTATTTTATTGCTTTGGTACTTGATATATTCCCAAATTTGTAATAAAATATACTCACAAGTGGAGTGAAGTGGAGCAAAGTGGTGTATATGACCACATAAGTGGTACAAACTCCATATATGAAAAGTGGGTGCTTTCTATGTTTATGGGCGAATATATCCATACGATTGATGCAAAAGGAAGAATAATCATACCATCAAAATTCAGAGAAGATCTGGGTGATGAGTTTGTTATTACACAGGGTCTTGATGGATGTCTTTTTGCATACCCATATTCAGAGTGGCAGGTATTCGTAGACAAGCTCAAGACACTCCCCGGTACAAAGGAAGCCAGACAATTACAGCGTTACTTTATGGCAGGTGCTGCTGCATGTCAGACCGATAAGCAGGGAAGAATATTGATACCTGCAAGACTTAGAGAAAGTGCGGCTCTGGAAAAGGACATTGTGTTTGTCGGTGTACTGAACAAGATTGAAATATGGAATAAGGAACGCTGGGAAAACAACAATTATTATGATGATGTGGACAGCATAGCGGAGCATATGTCAGAGTACGGAATCAATTTCTAACCGAGTAATCAATTTTTGTACCGGATTGGCTGCAGCATGGAGGATTATCATGGCATTTGAGCACAGGTCAGTACTTCTTGATGAAGTGATAGAAAACATGAATATTAATCCTGCCGGCACTTATGTTGATGGAACAATAGGTGGAGGAGGTCATGCTTTAGCAATTGTCGAAAGGCTTACCACAGGAAGATTAATCGGATTGGATCAGGATGAAGCGGCGATACAGGCTGCGGAATTACGATTAGCACCATATAAAGATAAAGTTACAATTATCAGAAGCAACTACAGTGAGATAAAGACTGTATTAAGCAGTATACAGATAGATAAGGTGAATGGAATACTTCTGGATTTGGGGGTATCATCCCATCAGTTTGATACACCTGAAAGAGGGTTTTCATATCGTGAGGATGCACCTCTTGATATGAGGATGGATACTAGGAACGACAAGACAGCAAGGGACATAGTTAATGAATATAGTGAAATGGAGCTATATAGAATTATTAGAGACTACGGAGAGGACAGATTTGCAAAGAATATAGCTAAGCATATTGTTCAGGCAAGAGAGGACAAGCCCATCGAAACTACCTTCGAGCTGAATGAGATTATTAAAGCAGCTATTCCCGCAAAGGTACGGGCAACATCGGGACATCCTTCAAAAAGAACATTTCAGGCAATTCGAATAGAGCTTAACCGTGAGTTGGATGTGCTGAGTAAGACACTGGATGAAATGGTGAATCTTCTGTTGCCCGGCGGCAGGCTGTTGATTATTACATTTCATTCTTTAGAGGACAGGATAGTTAAGGACTTTTTTAGAACAAGTGAAAATCCCTGTACATGCCCGGCGGATTTTCCGATATGTGTATGCGGCAGGAAGCCAAAGGGAAGAATAATTACAAGAAAACCGATTATACCTTCAACCATGGAATTAGAGGTTAACAAGAGGGCAAAAAGTGCTAAGCTTAGGGTTTTTGAAAGGACATCAGAGAATTAATATAAGACATCTATATGGCATAAGAGAGGGGTCATAGCATGGAGACAAACAACAAGAGGGTTCAATATCAGGCAAAATACAACTATATTGAGGGAAATACAGTCCGAAAGCAGTCATATGTCGGACAGCATGCTGTGCGAAATAATAGTATTGCTCCGGAAAGGCACATAAGAGATATCCCAAGACCGGAAAGACGGATAACCGAACCCGGAAGGCAGATCTATCGTCAGCCCAGGTATATGACCAGCATAAGTAAGTCTACTTTACTTGTGCTTACACTTGCTATAGCAGCAACATTATATTTTTGCATTGAGTTTTTGATGCTGCAGCATCAAGTCAGCAAGATGGAGAAGGAAATCGTTTCTATGGAGCGTACCCTAAGTACAATGATGAACGAAAATGATGCTGCATATGAACAGATAAAGATGGCATATGACCTTGATTATGTATATAATATTGCAGTCAATGAGCTTGGAATGGTTTATCCCAATAATAATGAAGTAATTACTTTTGAAAGAACGGATGAAAGCTATGTAAGACAGTATGCAGATATACCAAAATAACGTTAATTCAAATAGACGGGGTTAGTATACTATGCAAAGAACAGCAGATAGAATTAAAAGCTTTAATTCACGGATGCAAGCAAGGCTATTGCTTGTATTTTGTGTTATCACATTGCTTTTAGCAGGCTTGATTGGCAGATTGATATACATAACTCGGACTGACGGAGAAAGATATGCCAAACAGGTACTTTCAAGACAATCATATATAAGAGGGGTCCTTCCTTATAAGAGAGGAGAAATATTGGACAGAAACGGCACGGTTCTGGCCAGAAGTGAGCTAAGGTATCGGCTTATTCTGGATCCGCAAAATCTACTGCATAATTCCGATAAGATTCCAACAACACTTGAAGCTTTAAAAAATTACTATGGAATTGAGGCTGAAACGATAAATAATATACTGGAAGAAAGACCTGACAGCAGATATAAGATACTCCTCGATAACTTACAGCTATCGCAGGTAGAGCCTTTCAAAAAGCATATGGAAGAAAATTCGAATATTAAAAGCCTTTGGTTTGAAGAAAAATATGTTCGTGCATATCCATATGATAATCTGGCAGGGGATGTCATTGGCTTTACATCAGCCGATAATATGGGATTGTACGGAATAGAGGGGTATTATAATGATGAGCTTAACGGTATTAACGGGAGAGAATTTGGTTACTATGATTCTTCGCTTAATATTGAGAGAATTGTCAAGGAGCCAAAGAACGGACATACCATAGTAAGTACAATTGATATAAATGCTCAGAGAATTATTCAAAGACATATCCGGGAATTTAACGAAGAGTACGGCAGCAAAAGTATCGGTGTTCTTATTATGAATCCTAATAACGGTGAAATCATAGCAATGGCATCAAACGAGGAATATAATCTGAATTCACCGAGAGATTTAAGTGGTATCTATAATCCGGAAGAGTTATCTGATATGACTCTTGAGGATAAGATAGAGGCTATGAACCGGATATGGAAGAACGATATAATAAGCTCAGGCTTTGAACCCGGTTCGACCTTTAAGCCATTTACAGTAGCTATTGCATTGGAAGAAGGAATTGTATCAAAAAACAGCAATTTTTTCTGTGATGGGGTAGAACATGCCGGTGGCTGGGATATAAGATGCAGTGCAAAGCATGGGCATGGTGATCTTACTCTGGCAGAGACATTAATGAGATCCTGTAATGATGCAATGATGCAGATTGCTGCTATGGAAGGACGGGATATTTTTTATAAGTATCAGAAATTCTTCTCTTTTGGACAAAAAACCAATATAGACCTTCCCGGTGAAGAAAGCGGAATAATTACCGAATTGGAGAATCTTAATGCGTCGGAGCTTGCAACCAGCAGTTTCGGACAGACATTTAATGTTACCATGCTTCAGATGGCAGCTGCATATTCATCTCTTGTAAACGGAGGTTATTACTATCAGCCCCACGTGGTGAAGGAGATAATAAACGACCGGAAGGCAACTGTCAGGAAGATTGAGCCGGTACTTGTAAGACGTACAGTATCAAAAGAAACATCTGAATTTATAAAGGAAACAATGTATCAGACTGTAGAGCTGGGAACAGCAAAACCGGCCAAGGTATCGGGTTATACAATAGGAGGAAAGACAGGAACGGCTGAGAAGCTTCCCAGAGGCGGAGATAAATATGTAGTGTCCTTTCTGGGAGCTGCTCCTGCATTAAATCCTGAAGTTGTAATATATGTTGTTGTCGATGAACCACAGAATGTTGAAAGACAGGATGACAGTTCAATAGCAACTAAGCTGGCCAGCCGCATTATGACTGAGCTTCTTCCGGCGTTAAGCATCTATCCTGAAGGAGAGATAGATTACCTTATCATAGACAATAATGAATCTGAGGATACTGAAACTGAAGAAGATCAAAATGATCAAAGCTCTGAAGATAACAGTCAGATTACAGATAGCGAAGACAATTCAGAGATCCAAGACACGGATAACGATACCGATCCTGATAATTAACAGTGCCTGTCACCATTACGAATTTGTTACAAGGATTTAACAATTTTGTAATGGTGCCTGTCACCATTACAGATACATGAATAAAGCCGTATCAATTGTAATAAAATGAAACGATAAGAGTTTCAGGATGGATGATATGGCTAAAAACAGAACTTTTAACAGGAGAAATATCCTGATTATTATAGTGGTTATTCTACTGGCGGCTACAGGTCTAACAGGGAAGTTGGTATATCTTATTATATTTAAGTCGGAGGATTATGCTGCCCGTGCCAAAGCACTTCATGAAAGAGAGAGACCGATCAAGGCAGAACGGGGCAGTATTTATGATATCAATGGTGTTGAGATTGCTACAAACAAACCGGTTTGCACGATATCCGTAATTCATAGCCAGATTAAGGAGCCGGAAAGAGTAATAAAGGTACTGTCCGAGGAACTGGGGCTAAGTGAAGCAGCTGTAAGAAAGAGAGTAGAAAAATATACCTCCATTGAGAGAATAAAGTCCAATGTAAATAAGGAGATTGCAGACAGAATCAGAGAATACAAGCTTGACGGTGTAATGGTGGACGAGGATTATAAGAGGTATTATCCTTACGGCAGCTTAGCTTCTAAGGTGATAGGCTTTACCGGAAGTGACAATCAGGGTGTTATAGGCTTAGAAGTAAAATATGAGGACTATCTTAAGGGAATAAACGGAACGATACTTACTCTGACGACTGCATATGGTGTTGAGATTGAGAATGCTGCCGAGGACAGAATAACACCTCAGCCCGGAAATGATCTGTATCTTAGTCTTGATGTAAATATACAGAAGTATGCCGAACAGGCTGCTTATAAGGTTATGGAGGCAAAGAGTGCAGATAATGTTAAGCTCATAGTTATGAATCCTAAAAACGGCGAGCTGTATGCAATGGTAAATGCCCCGGAATTTGACCTGAATAATCCTTATAATCTGATAAATGAAATTGCCCGGGATTATATAGGTGAAACACTAAGCTCCGAAAAGCTTCATGAACTTCTTAACGGGATGTGGAGAAATGCTTGTATCAGCGATACCTACGAGCCCGGCTCCGCATTCAAGATAGTGACTTCCACAGCGGCATTTGAAGAAGATGTGCTTAAGCTGGATGACAGATTCTTTTGTCCGGGATATAAAAGAGTTGAAGACAGAATTATCAGGTGTCATAAAGCAGGAGGTCACGGCAGCCAGTCCTTTGTGGAAGGCATTAAGAACTCATGCAACCCGGTATTCATGGAAGTAGGAGCCAGGGTAGGTGTTGAGAAGACATATGAGTATTATAAAAAGCTCGGGTTATTTAGCAGAACCGGAGTAGATATTCCTGGTGAAGCCAATTCGATTATGCACAATATTGATAATATCGGTGCAGTAGAGCTTGCAACCATGGCATTTGGACAATCGTTTCAGATTACACCGCTGCAGCTTCTGACAGCTGCCAGTGCAATTATAAATGGCGGAACCCTTGTAACGCCGCATTTTGGGATAGAGATAAGGTCACCTGAAGGAAGGACAGTAAAAACCCTTAAATATGACACAACAGAGAATGTGGTGAGTAAAGAGACATCGGAAACCATGAAACAGCTATTGGAAGCCGTAGTAACAGACGGTACGGGCAGAAGGGCATACCTTCCCGGATTTCGTGTTGGAGGTAAAACAGCCACATCCGAAAAACTTCCAAGAAGAACAGGAAAATATATCTCTTCCTTCATCGGATTTGCCCCTGCTGATGATCCTCAGGTGATTGCTTTAGTATTAATAGATGAGCCTGTGGGAATATATTACGGAGGAACTATAGCGGCTCCGGTTATCGCGGATTTATTTGATAATATTCTTCCATATATGGGGATAGAAGCAAAATATACAGAAGAAGAACTTAAAAAGTATCAGGTCGGCACATTTGTGGTTCCTGATTTTATAGGAAAGACTAAAAAGGAAATGAAGGATCTTTTAAAAATATATGATTTTGGAGACATCTATTCTTTGGGCGATGGAGATATTGTAACAGAACAATTTCCTCTTCCGGGAGACAGTGTTAACAGAGAAAGCGGACTTGTCCTGTATTATTAACTGAAAATTAGCAGCTGCATTTGTGCAAATACCTTTTGTATTAATTTTGAATGACCTGTTTTATAAAAAATAACGATTCGGTTCTAAAAAATATTGTTATTTCAAAGCTGATAAAGTATAATAGCCAAGGTGCTACAATGTATTCACACTTAAAAAAATAATACATAAGAACTGAGCCAAATATGAAGGCAGATAGGAGTGTCTATGAACTATTCAGATTTTCAGGTTATTTTACCTGTAATTATTTCATTTGGTATATGTGTGGTTTTGTGTCCTATACTAATACCGTTTTTAAGAAGAATGAAGATTGGGCAGTTTGTCAGGAATGATGGACCGAAAACTCATTTGAAAAAATCGGGGACACCTACCATGGGCGGAATCATTATAGTTCTGAGCGTATCTATAACATGCCTTTTATATCTGAAGGACAATATGGAAATAATCCCTGTCCTGTTTGTTACTATAGGCTTTGCCATCATCGGATTCTTAGATGATTATATAAAAGTTGTAATGAAGCGTTCTATGGGACTGAGAGCCTGGCAGAAGCTTCTGGGACAGATACTTGTAACAGCAATATTTGGTTTTTACCTTGTTAACTTTGTTGAGGATACAACCTTGATGCTGATACCGTTTTCAGGAGGTAAATATCTGGATATATCCTATTTATTTATACCAATGCTGTTTCTGGTGGTACTTGGTACCGTGAACGGATCGAACTTTACCGATGGTCTGGACGGACTTGAGTCAAGTGTTACAGTACTTATAGCAACCTTCTTTACAGTTGTATCCATAGGTATGAACAGCGGTATTTCGCCGATTGCCGGAGCAGTAGCAGGCAGCTTATTGGGATTTTTGCTATATAATGTATACCCGGCAAAAGTGATTATGGGTGATACCGGTTCGCTGGCATTAGGCGGTTTTGTTGCTTCGGCAGCTTATATGCTGAAGATGCCGTTGTTTTTAATACTGGTTGCCATGATATATTTAGTAGAGGTTATATCGGTTATACTTCAGGTAGGCTATTTTAAGCTGACAGGAGGAAAAAGACTGTTTAAAATGGCACCAATTCATCATCATTTTGAACTGATGGGATGGTCTGAAACAAGAATTGTAGCTGTTTTTTCAATCATAACAACTATCCTGTGCCTGATTGCCCTTATGGGAATTGACTAACTGTATGATATAAGTGCAGATTGGAGTTTTAAGTGCTAAAGGGTGCAGGCTGTATGAAAGGCATGATAAATATATGAATCTTAAGAATAAGAAGGTTCTGGTATTCGGTACCGGAAAAAGCGGAACAGCAGCGGCAAGGCTTCTGCAAAAAATCGGTGCATCAGTCGTATTATATGATGAAAATAAAGAGTCGGATATCAGTGCCTTTAAAGATAAACTTTATAAAGATGAAACCCCGGAAGGTTATTTTGGTGAATTTCCCAAGGACAAATTAGACCGAATCAGTCTGATGATTCTCAGTCCGGGTATTTCAACAGATCACCCATTTGTGAGAGAAGTAAAAGACATGAATATTCCTGTATGGGGAGAGATAGAATTAGCTTACCGCTGCTCCAAGGGGAAGATAATAGCAGTCACGGGAACTAACGGCAAGACAACGACAACATCTTTAATAGGTGAGATTATGAAGGTTTATTATAAAGATGTATATGTTGTCGGCAACATAGGCAATCCCTATACGGATATTGCATTAGAGACTACCGATGAATCCGTTACTGTGATTGAGGTAAGCAGCTTTCAGTTAGAAACCATCCATGAGTTTTGTCCCGATGTGAGTATAATATTAAATATTACACCGGATCATTTGAACAGACATCATACCATGGAGAATTACATTAACCTGAAAAAGAATATTACAATAAACCAGGACAAAAGCAATCTGTGTATACTTAATTATGAAGATGCCCATATCCGCAGTTTTTCAGATGGACTGAACACAAAGGTCATGTATTTTTCCGGTGAGCATGTACTTGAAAATGGAATATATCTGGACGGCGATGATATTTTCTACAGGAAGAATGATGATATAGAACATGTATGTAATGTAAATGAGCTTCGTATATTAGGAAAGCATAACTATGAGAATGTTATGGCCGGAGTGGGAGCGGCCAAAGCCATGGGAATTCCCATGGAGGTCATACATGAAGCCATCATTTCATTTAATGCGGTTGAGCATAGAATTGAATATGTTGACACCATAGATGGAGTAAGCTATTACAACGACTCCAAGGGCACTAATCCTGATGCATCAATTAAAGCGGTTCAGGCTATGAAGGCTCCGACTATTTTAATAGGAGGAGGATACGACAAAGGTCTTGCCTTTGACGAGTGGGTATCATATTTTCACGGTAAGGTTAAGCTTTTGGTGCTTATGGGAGAGGCAAGAGAGAAAATTGCAGAAACTGCAAGGAAATACGGCTTTACTAATATTATTATGGTAGATAATCTTAAGGAAGCAGTCCGTATAAGTGCTAAGAAGGCAGTGAGCGGAGATGCGGTTTTATTATCACCGGCTTGTGCAAGCTGGGGCATGTTTGACAACTATGAGCAAAGGGGCAGAATGTTTAAGGAATATGTAAGAGAATTAGGTAAGTAATGGCAGGAGATTATATGGTAAGAACAGCAGGTAAAACAAGAAGAGAAAAACTTTATAGGTNTTATGATTATAGTCTTCTATTTTTGATTCTGTTTTTGGTATGCTTTGGATTGGTTATGATATACAGTACATCATCCTATAATGCCCAAAGATTACATGGAGACGCAACATATTATCTGTCCAGACAAGCACTGCTTGGCGGTGCAGGAATTCTTATTATGCTGTTTGTATCCAAGATTGATTACAGGGCCTATATAAGGAAGCTGCCAATAATAAAGATCAAACCTGTAACCGTATTATATTTTCTGTGTGTAATCCTTCAGATATATGTCATTTTATTTGGTGAAGAAATCAAAGGTGCAAAAAGATGGATTGAGGTCGGAAGTCTTGGATCGTTTCAGCCTTCAGAGCTTTCAAAAATTGCAGTTATTTTGTTTACTGCATATATAGTTAATCTTGCACCAAGAAGACTGGATAAAATATGGGGATTTCTACGGGTAGCGGTGTTTATTGCTCCTTTACTGGGACTTGTAATCGCTGAAAACTTTTCAACAGGTCTGATTATTGGATTAATATTTGTGGCAATCTGCTTTGTCGCCAGCAAGAAGAAAGCGTATTTTATAATATCAGGAATAGTGATGGGAGCACTGGCTTCATTAATGATATTTTTCGTGGATTTCAGATCGGAGCGTTTTGACGCTTGGTTAAATGTTGAGACACATGAAAAAGGTTACCAAATCCTACAGGGCTTGTATGCCATAGCTTCCGGAGGAATCTTTGGCAAAGGCTTGGGAGAAAGCATGCAGAAGCTGGGCTTTATACCCGAATCTCATAATGACATGATATTCTCGGTTATTTGTGAGGAGCTTGGACTGTTTGGAGCAGTTGCTCTTATCCTGTTATTTATACTTCTTATCTGGCGGATATTTGTAATAGCGATTAATGCTCCGGATTTATTTGGCGGACTTATTGCTACCGGTGTCCTGATACATATAGCGTCACAGGTATTAATAAATATAGCTGTAGTAACCAGTACCATACCTTCGACCGGTATTCCCCTGCCGTTTATCAGCTACGGCGGAAGCTCGCTTATGGTCATTTTATTTGAAATGGGGATAGTACTCAGTATATCCAATCAAATTAAAGCTCAGAGGTAGTTAAGGTTATATGCGTAAGGCATAACTATCACGCGGACAAAGGAGATATCATATAGTAGTATTGTATTTCCTTCATGGTCTGAGGTGTGTTGTGTCGAGTATCAAGGTTATCGGCGGCGATAGGTTAAAGGGTGAAACAAAAATACAGGGTTCAAAAAATGCAGCATTACCGATTATTGCTGCAACGGTTTTGAATAAAGGTGTTACAATACTAAAGAATTGTCCGAGAATACTTGATGTATTCCATATGATAAATGTACTAAAGGAATTGGGATGTTCAGCAACTTGGGAGGGTAATACCTTAATAGTGGACACGACAGCTGTCACATCTGCGAAAGTGTCCGAAAGCTCGGTTCAGAAGATGAGAAGCTCCATATTGTTTTTGGGAGCATTGCTCGGAAGATGTCATGAGGTAACCATAGCCTATCCGGGAGGCTGTTCAATCGGAAACAGACCCATAGATTACCATTTGGATTCAATACGAAAGATGAATGTGTGTCTTGAAGAGGATAAAGGTATTATAAATTGCTTCACTGATAAAATAACAGGTACTGATATTTTTCTGAAGTTTCCAAGTGTCGGTGCAACACAGAATATTATACTTACAGCAGTATTAGCGGAGGGTATTACACGAATCTATAATGCTGCAAGAGAGCCCGAGGTATATGAACTGTGCACCTACTTAGAAGAAGCAGGTGCAAGGATAAATGGAAAAGGCACTTCGTTTATTGAGATAGAAGGAGTGAATAAGCTTCATGATGCGGAGCATACACTGTCACCTGACAGGATTGCGGCAGGAACATACATGGCAGCTGTAGCAGCTGCCGGAGGTGAGGCTGTATTATTGGACGCTCCCGTACCTCAGATAGAATCTGTTATAAGAGTGCTGATTAAGATAGGATGCAGCATAAAAGCCACTGATAAGTACATTAAGATAAGTCGCAGCAGAAGACTGCTTCCATACGATGTGCTAAGGACACAGCCTTATCCGGGATTTCCCACGGATATGCAGTCTCAGCTAATGACAGTATTAAGTCTTTCGGACGGAAGAAGCACAATTGTTGAAGAAATATTTGATTCACGCTTTCAAAATGCAGACGAGCTAAAGAAAATGGGAGCAAAAATTACTGTAGAAACCAAAAACATAGCAGTCATATCAGGAGTTATGCATCTTAATGGGGCTGTAGTTAAAGCCCATGACCTTCGGGCAGGAGCTGCTTTGGTAATTGCAGGTATCGCGGCGCATGGTGAGACAATAGTCAGAGAAGCAACCAGTATAGAGCGGGGGTACGAGGATATCTGCAGAGATATGAGTAATCTGGGTGCTAATGTACAGTATTGCAGCGATAATATCCAATAACACAGGGTTTATACCATAAGTATTGAATATGATTAGCAACAGCCATGTTATGAATTATGTTTTTGTATGGAAAATATGCTATAGTATTGGAACGGGTGAATGATGGATAAAAAGTTGCGCAGGAAAAATAATAGTGTACTTAGAAGAATAGGGCTGCGAATCCTTAAAATAACGGTTTTCCTTATACTGCCTGCTGTTATATTTATAACAGCCTTTGAATTGAAGAACATATCAGTTACCGGTTCTTTAAGATACAATAAGGAACAGATAATGGATTGGCTGATTAATTCAGAAGCAGACAATAATACACTGATAATGTATATGAAGTACAAATATTTTACGGATGTAGGAATTCCTTTTGTAGAGAAGATATCCATGAAAATCGAAGACAGAAATTCCATCAGTATCCGTGTATATGATAAGAGAATCATAGGATGTATAGAGTTTATGGGAGATTATCTGTACTTTGATAAGGACGGAATAATTGTAGAGAGTACATCTGAAAGGCTGGCTGATATTCCGTTGGTAGAAGGACTCAAATATAATAAAATCGTTCTGAATGAGAAGTTGGAGGTACAGAAGGAAGGATTATTCGATGTGATATTAAATCTGACACAACAAATTGAAAAGCAAAAATTAGAGGTAGATACAATAAGTTTTAATAATCAGTATGAAGTAACTGTAGATCTGGGCGAAATTAAAGCAATGCTCGGAAAACGAAGCACATATGATGAAATACTGGCAAAATTAAAAAATATAGCAGCAGAAGCTAAGGGGATGAAATTAACCATTGATATGAGAACCGGAAACGATTATTTCATAGCAAAACCTGCGATATCGGAAGATTAGATAAAAAATTATCAAATAATTTATAAAATCATAAAATAATGCTTGATTATTTGGGAATTTAAAGATATCATATATATTAGAACAGATACCATAAGTTGTATGATAACAGAATTTTGTCACATGATAATGTGGTTTTATGTGGTAATATTGTATGAATAGAAAAGCTGTATCAAATTTAAAAGAATACTTTGAAGGAGGAATTGACCTTGCTTGAAATAAGAACCAATGAGGCGGACAATACTGCAAAGATACTTGTTATTGGAGTAGGAGGAGCAGGGAACAACGCCGTTAATCGAATGATAGAAGAAAATATCAAGGGTGTTGAATTTGTTTGCGTCAATACGGACAAGCAGCATCTGAAGAACTGCAAGGCTCCTGTATGCATTCAAATCGGTGAAAAGCTTACAAAAGGATTAGGTGCAGGGGCTCAACCGGAGATTGGGCAGAAGGCTGCTGAGGAGAGCAGGGAGCAATTGACAGAACTTGTGAAGGGAGCAGACATGGTGTTCGTCACCTGCGGTATGGGTGGAGGAACAGGAACCGGTGCAGCTCCCATCATAGCACAGATAGCTAAGGAAATGGAGATTCTTACAGTAGGTATAGTGACAAAACCCTTCAAATTCGAAGCTAAGACCAGAATGACCAATGCTATTGCCGGTATAGACAGATTAAAAGATTATGTGGACACCTTAATTGTAATCCCGAATGATAAATTACTCGAAATCGTTGACCGCAGAACAACCATGCCTGATGCGTTAAAGAAGGCAGATGAAGTACTGCAGCAGGGTGTTCAGGGAATTACAGATCTTATTAACGTGCCCGGACTTATCAATCTGGATTTTGCAGACGTAAAGACCGTTATGAAGGACAAGGGTATAGCCCATATCGGAATAGGCTTCGGAACCGGAGAAGAGAAGTGTATTGAGGCTGTTAAGCAAGCTATTACAAGTCCTCTTCTTGAGACGACAATTCAGGGAGCAACCCATGTAATAATTAACATATCCGGAGATGTAAGTCTGATTGAAGCTAACGAAGCAGCCACATTAGTTCAGGAGTTGGCAGGTGAAACGGCTAATATCATATTTGGTGCTATGTATGACAACTCAAATCCTGATACAGCATCCATAACAGTTATTGCAACCGGACTTGACGGAAGAATGAGAGAATTGGTAAAGACACCTTCATTCTTAAGACGGTCAGCCACAGGTTCTTCGGCTCATAGTATTCTAAAGCAGGATACAGGCACAGCTAGAGGTTTTACCACTCCGAGTCCTTATGTACCGCCAAAGACAGGCAGCTTAAGCAGCGAACCGGAACGCAGACAGATTAGCCAACCGGCTAAGCCTCCGGCAAATACCAATACAGATCCGGGTGGAATTAAGATTCCGGAATTCTTACAGAAGAATCGTCAAAATAAATAAACCAAACCATAGTACATATATGATTTAGACTGTCAGATTATTCAGAAATGAATAAAATGGCAGTTTTTTTCATGTCAAAAATCATTATCGTCCTTAATAATGTAAAATAATGTAAATGAAAACCTCAATATAGTTACCATAAATTGACAAAAAATAAATCCAACACAAGTTATAATTGTTAAAACAGACTTTATCAGTGGCGGTTATTAATCCCGATGTATGGAGGTGAATTTTGTATCTTGAGGTATATCCGGATATCGTATTTCTAATAAACTTTTTCATTGATTTCATCCTGATTTTCCTTGTTAAAAAAGTAAACAAAAAATGCAGCAGTCTGTTAAGACTTGCACTGGCGGCTGCCACAGGAGGTATATGTGCAGTTATTGAATGTATATTTCCTTGGATGAATCCTATTGTAAGATTCGCATTTATGTATTTTGCATCCTCATTACTGATGATAATTATAGCCTTTGGAAGGCTGAAACTGTCGGATATTGTAAAGCAGTGGATTGTTTTAAATTTGATTACATATTTTGTGGGTGGTTTTATGAACTCGGTATACTATCACACAAACATACGGCTGTTTCTTATCAATATAAGCAATAGGAATTTTTTCGGCAATTTATCGGGCTTATATGTAATAGTTTCAGTATGCATAATTACTATTGTTACATTAGTTATTGTATGGGTGTTAAGACTGTACCTTATTCATAAACCACTGATATATGATGTCGAGTTGGTACTCAAAAATCGTCATGTACGAACCAGAGGGCTTATGGATACCGGCAATTGCTTATATGATCCAATCCATAGAAAACCGGTTATGGTTATGGAAAATTCATTGGCAGATAAACTTATGACTCCAAAAATCAAGCTGGATATGGAAAATGCCATATGCTATCTGGAAGGGAAATCAGATGATATGCCTTTGCCGGAGGATAATGAACAGGGATTCCGTTTTTGCTTCATACCATACAGATCCGTTGGGAAGTCAGGTATGCTGTTAGGCATTAAACTCGATAAGGTTATGATTTATACGGATAAGGAGAGTATATGCAATGAAAAGGTAACTGCTGCTATATGTGATAACCGTCTGACATGTTGTAAAAGGGACTATCATGTTATTTTACATAAGGAACTGTTGTGAAAATACAAAAATAAAGCTTCGTAGCGCTAATAATTGGGAGGTATTTATGCTTTTGAAAATATCAGTACAAAACAAGTTTCAGTTTAGGATGATCCCGAACATAAGAACTATTCTATTTGGTCAAAGGGGTGAAATTCATTATATAGGTGGATCGGAGATACTGCCTCCACCATTGGACACTATCAGGGAAGCTGAAGTCATAAGCAGACTTGGTACCGAACAGGATGGAGAAATGAAAGCAATTTTGGTTGAGCATAATTTAAGACTTGTTGTATACATAGCAAAGAAATTTGACAATACCGGTGTAGGTGTGGAGGATTTGATATCCATAGGCACTATTGGGCTGATCAAGGCGATTAACACCTTCAATCCCGATAAAAACATCAAGCTTGCCACATATGCCTCCCGCTGCATTGAAAATGAAATACTTATGTATCTTAGACGAAATAACAAGACTAAATTGGAGGTTTCCATAGATGAGCCCTTAAATGTGGATTGGGACGGCAATGAACTGCTGCTGTCTGATATTCTGGGCACTGAGGAGGATGTCATATACCGCAATATTGAAGAGGAGGTAGACAGAAAGCTGCTTAGAAAGGCTCTGTCCAAGCTGTCTGAGAGGGAGCGGATAATAGTGGATTTAAGATTCGGGCTTAATAATGATGACGGTAATGAAAAGACACAGAAGGAAGTAGCCGACCTTCTGGGAATATCACAATCGTATATCTCAAGGCTTGAAAAAAAGATAATAAAGAGATTAAAAAAGGAAATGGTGCGTTTTGAGTAAACATTGATTAATGGTAATTATTACTTATAAAAAATCGTATAAAGAGCATTCAAAAAGTGAATCATTATTGTTAGCACAGAGTAACAAAATGACATGATGATTCGGAGGTTTCGTTATGGCTCTTTATAAGGTGGAGATATGTGGTGTAAATACGTCTAAACTGCCATTATTAAAAAACAGTGAAAAAGAAGAATTGTTTCAGCGAATATTAAACGGTGACAAGGAAGCAAGAGAGCTATATATAAAAGGAAATCTGCGTCTGGTTTTATCTATTATCCAGAGATTCTCAAACAGTAATGAAAATGTTGATGATTTATTTCAGATAGGCTGCATTGGACTGATGAAGGCTATCGATAATTTTGATATTAAACAAAATGTAAAATTCTCCACATATGCGGTTCCTATGATAATCGGTGAAATTCGCAGATATCTGAGGGATAACAATTCAATCCGTGTAAGCCGTTCACTTAGAGATACTGCTTATAAGGCTATCTATGCCAAGGAAGCATTAATGAAGAGGAATGAAAAAGAACCTACAATAAGCGAGATAGCTGCAGAAATCGGTATTAATAAAGAGGATATAGTGTATGCACTCGATGCAATTCAAAGCCCGGTGTCCTTATATGATCCTGTATATGTTGAGGGAGGAGATGCTCTATATATAATGGATCAGGTCAGTGATAAGAAGAATAAGGAGGAGAACTGGATAGAAGCTATCTCATTAAAGGAAGCGATGGATAAGCTTCCTGCAAGAGAGTATAATATAATAAAGCTGAGATTCTTTGAGGGCAAGACTCAGATGGAGGTGGCCAAGGAGATTAATATTTCCCAGGCACAGGTAAGCCGTCTTGAGAAATCGGCTTTAAGAAACATGAAAAATTCTCTAATAGGTTAATTTATATCTGGATTAATCGAATCGAATATGTCATACTATAGGTAGCAGAATAACATGTCAGTGAGAATAATTTTACCATGTAATACTGCCANNCTATAGTAAATTNATACATATTCAAGGAGATNATATGAGANGTAAGTTGCTGAATTGGTTTNAGGAAATCTATGAAGATAATGAAGGAGTTGATGTATTCTTTGCTCCCGGCAGGGTTAACCTCATAGGCGAGCATACTGACTATAACGGAGGACATGTGTTTCCATGTGCATTAGAGATAGGAACCTATGCAGCTGTCC
>JGI24710J26742_10001711_pt1 | contig 19969 bp, 22 predicted proteins | sample BioPla2DNA2_FD_26742 | JGI IMG/M metagenome (IMG submission 26742) | reverse complement strand
TTATTTTATATTATAAATAATATCTTACTTAATATTCTATTTTGGTTTTCATTATATCAAATAGATAGTACTCTACTTTTAACTGTCTCATCTAGTGCTCTTTTAATTAATGGATTACTTTTATTTATTGAAACTAAAAAAATTAGTAATAAAACATCAAATCTATTAATACCTTATTTATTATATCTAACTATAAATATAATAATATTTATAACTCATCTATAAAATCACTAAACTCTTTAGGAAGCTCAGCTTCAAACACAAGCTTCTCTTTTTTTATGGGATGAACAAATTCTAAGATGCTTGAATGAAGAAACTGACCAAAAGAAGTACTATTTTTATTAGTATAGACAGGATCATTATAAATAGGATGACCAATATATTTAGCATGAACTCTTATTTGATGAGTTCTTCCAGTAATAAGCTCAAAATTTACTAAAGTATAATCTTTATATCTTTTAATTACTTTAAATTTAGTTTGAGCTTCTTTAGAATTTTCATCAAGAATTGCCATTTTAGTTCGGTTAAATTTATCTCTTCCGATTGGAGCATCAATAACTCCAGAGTCTATATCTAAATTTCCAACTAAAAGAGCTGTATAAACTTTTTTAACCTTTCTTTCTTTAAATAAAGAGTTAAGCTTTTCATGAATCTCATTTGTTTTAGCAACAACAATGAGACCACTAGTATCTTTATCAAGGCGGTGAACAATTCCTGGTCTATAGCTATAAAGATCGCTTAACTCACTTGTATAATGCATAAGAGCATTAACTAAAGTACCACTTTTTATATTACTTGCTGGATGAACTACCATACCAGATGCTTTATTGATAACTATTAAATACTCATCTTCATAAATAATATCTAAACTTATATCTTCAGGAAGAACCTCTTCTTCTTTTAATGAGTCTTCTTTAATATAAATAACATCACCAATATTAACTATATATTTAGATTTACTTTTTTCGTTATTAACAAGAATATTTTCATTAACTATATTTTTTTGAATTAAACTTCTAGATGTTTTTAAAACACATGCTAAGTATTTATCTAATCTAATATTATTTTCTTCTACTTTTAACTTCATAGTCATCCTTTTTATAAATTGATATCATAAGTAAAATAACACCTATAAATATACATGAATCGCCAATATTAAATACTGGAAAATCATAACCAAATATATTAAAGTCAAGAAAATCTCTGACATATCCTAAAAATAAACGGTCAAGTAAATTACCAGTTATCCCTCCAAGTAAAAAACTAAAGGCAAGTTTATTCCTTCTATTTATAATAAATGTATTTGAATACCGATATATTATAATAAGCGCGATGATGCTCATTATAGTAAGTAAAAATGTTTTATCTTTTAGTATTCCCCAGGCTGCTCCATAGTTATGAATATAGGTTATATTAAAAAGGTTTTTAATTACATTAATACTTTCATTTAAGTTAAGAGTTAAANCAACTATTATTTTAGATAGTTGATCAAGTATTAGTACTATGCTTGATCCAATAATTATTTTTCTATTCATATTACCTCATAGATATTTTATCACACTTAGAAAGAATTTTTCAAATCAACTAAAATAACATCACTTCCAATAGTTACTATTTCTTCAAAAGTTATTTTTACCTCTGATCCAATACTTATTCTTCTCATCATTTTAATAGGTTCAATTATTAAACCAAGTATCTTACCTTCTTTATTTACTTCGATGTCTACTATTTTTCCTAATCTAATCCCATCATTTATACTAACGATATCTTTTCTTTGAAGTTCACTCATTAACATAGTATCACCACTTAATTATATGGAAGATTATATCTTTTATTTCATTAACCTCTTTAGGTTTTTAATCGCATTTTTTTCTATTCTTGATACTTGGGCTTGAGATACTCCTAAATCATCTGCAATCTCCATTTGAGTTTTTCCATAAATATATCTTGCATATAAAACCCCATATTCTCTTTTTCCTATTTTACTAAGAGCCCGGTCTAAATTAATCGCATCATCTTTATCAACTCTTTCTTTTTTATCTGGTAGCTGATCTAGTAAGTAAATTGTATCTCCCCCATCATTATAAATCGGATCAAAGATACTTATCGGAGATATTAAACTTTCAAGTGCTGTTGATAATTCATATTCGGTGAGTTCTAGTGCCTCACATATTTCATGAGTTTTAGGCTCAACGCCATGCTCAAGTAAATACTTATCTTTAAACTTTAATATTTGATAAGCATTATCTCTGATGCTTCTACTTATTCTTACCGCACTAGAATCTCTTATATATCTTTTTACCTCTCCTAATATTAAAGGAACCGCATAGGTTGAAAACATTACATTATATTCAAGTGAAAAGTTATCAACTGCTTTTATCAAACCAACACATCCTATTTGAAATAAATCATTCATATCATATTTACCAGTATTATATTTTTTTATAATACTTAAAACTAGTTTTAAATTACCATTAATAAGCTCTTCTTTCGCACTTAAATCTCCTTTTTGAAACTTTTTAAATAACTCAAACATTTCTTCTTTCTTAAGTACTTTAAGATTATTAGTATCAACACCTACTATATCTACTTTATATTTACTCAAAAATAAAAACTCCTCTCAAAGTTATATTGGTTAAAAGGAGTTTTATTTATTCATTTTTATCTAGTTTCTAATAAACATTGTAGTTTTCTGATTACTTTCTTCTCTATTCTAGATATATAAGACTGACTAATACCAAGCATTTCAGCAACTTCTTTTTGAGTAAAATCGTCAGTATTATTTAAACCATATCTTAGAGTCATTATTATTTTTTCTCTTTCAGTAAGCAAATTTAATTCTTTTTCAAGAGATTCTTTATCAATCTTATCAAGAGATTCTTTAAAGACAATATCTTCTTCAGTTCCTAAAATATCTTCTAAATGAAGTTCATTTCCTTCAGTATCATAATTAATCGCATCTTCAAAACTAATCTCTGATTTTCTTTTTTTATTTTTTCTAATAAACATAAGTATTTCATTAACAATACACCTACTACAATAGGTCGCAAGCTTTATATTTTTATCTAGTTTATATGTTTGAACCCCTTTAATAAGACCAATTGATCCAATACTAACTAAATCCTCAAGGTCATAGCCAGTACTTTCATATTTTTTAGATAAAAAGACAACTAACCTTAAATTATGTTCGATTAGTTTATCTCTCGCACTTAAATCACCACTTTGAAAAGCAATGACATATTTTTTTTCATCTTCTTTAGAAAGTGGTGGTGGAAGAACATCAGTACTTCCTACAAATAATAATTCACTTTTAATTTTTAATACCTTACATAAATACAATAATATTTTTTTCATAGTGCCTCCGTATGCAAAATTATTTTTACTCCATTTAAATTAACATCAGTAAGACCAACTAATACTTTTCTTACCTTTTTTTTATTAATTATTACTTTATCAGGTTTAAATACTTTTAATAAAGACTCATTATTAACTGTATGATAGGGAACTAAAAAAGATTTCACTTTTCTAGTAATAAGATCTTTATTTACTAAAATAATTGGTCTTCCAAAGTAAGGATCTTTAAGTTTATTACCTGTATCTAAAAAACCAGTTCCAATTAATTTATAACCCTCATAATAAATCTCAACATCATAGAGGTCCAAATAATCATTTTTAAAACCTCTCTGAAGTTTTAAATATTTATAAACAATTAAAGGACTTATTATAAGAAGCATTATTAAATTAATACTAAAACCATTTTTAGAAAACACCAGACCATTATTAACAAGNGCTATTTGATTATTAAATAAATATATAGTACCAGCTAAAATAATACCAATTACATATAACCAAACTAAATTATCTTTAAAATATTTAAAACTCTCATACTTAAAAGCAATCAAAACCATAAGAGTACTAATAACTAATTTAAAGATCATTAAAACAAAACCGCTCTTAAAATAAAATAGTGATAAAGTTGATATGCTACCTACTAATGCACTTATAATTATATTTTTAAACTCTGCCCTCCTTTTAAGGAGCATATCAACGCTTATCAAAAGTAGCATATCAATTATAAAATTAATAAGAATAATTAAATCGATATATATAATTATAAGCATCACCTATTTAATTATAAAAAAAAGACACAGATTATTGTGTCATAATTTGAATTAATAATTATTTTAAGGTTTTAATGTAAATTGCACACCACTATAATCAGATGTTGAATTAAACTTATCAGCATCAGCTTGAGTACGAGCATAGCGGGGATCTGCAACACAATTATAAAACATATGATTCATATTTGTTACATTTGAGGTGTCAAAACTACTTAAATTTAAATTAATGGCTTGGCTTCCATAAAACATATAACTCATATTGGTTAAATTTGGGGTGTCAAAGCTACTTAAATCTAAACTAGTGGCTTGGCTACCATAAAACATATTGTTCATACTTGTTACATTTGGATTAGTCGAAACCACCTTTTCTACATCAGACTCTCTAAACATATAATAATAANTAGTCATTAGATTACCATTTATTTCATCAGGTATTATTACTGCTTTAGAATCTCCTACATATTTATAATATCCATTTTCAACTTCATTTGTAACTTCATAACCATTTGAATTAGTTACCCACTCAAAATCACTATCTGTTGCTAAAGTTAATATATTAACATTACCTTCTCTTATCTGGACATAAGCATTAATTGTTTTACCTTGATTTTCATTTTGAGGTTCTCCTGTATCTGGAAAATATAATTCTAGATTATAAGTATGAACTTTATATCCATTAGTAGGTGATTCAAAGGAACCATTTCCGATTGCAATCTCGAGCTCTCCAGTTTTTATTCCTGTGAGTTTATCTGATGATGGTTGTACCGTTCCGTTCTCATCTGTATTCTCTGATATTAATTTATATTGAATGGCATCATCAGTAAAGGTATTTTCTTCAACTACTAAAACAATATGATACTTCATATCATCTAGTGATGTTCTTCCCGTTACTGTAAATGTTTTAGTGCCAAAGGGATTATTAGATGGCTCTATGTTTGGTGCATTTATATTAGGTCCACTAGCATATGCTATATGCATTATTCCACCTGATGCATTTATTGTGGTATCACTTTCTATACCAGAGAATTTTATACTAAAATAAGCAAATGATAGTCCAGTGGATATTAATAGTAATGTTAAAAAAATTAAGTTTTTTGTTTTAGGTTAATAATTTTAGTATAATAGTAATTATAAAGTGGATGATTAAATTGAAGAAAAATGTGTTTGATGTAGAAATTGAAAAGAAAATTATGGAAATTGATGGTACAATGAAGTTAGAAGGAATGCCTTTAACTAAATCACTTAAAGATAATTTAAGGAAATGCTTCTATGGTCAAACTACTCCTGAGGCAGAAATAGAAAAATTAAAAGAAAAGTATGAAAGAAAATAAACTTTTCTTTTTTTATAGAATAAAAAAAGGATATTGCTATCCTATATTTCATCTCTATCTCTTAAAAATGGTGGTATATCAAAGTCGGTTTCATCATCGATAATTCTGCTTGGTCTTTCTTCTAAATCTGGTGTTGTTAGATTACCATCTTCAAAACCAGTTGCAATTACTGTTACGATTACTTCGTCATTTAAGTTTTCATTTATTACAGCACCAAATATTATATTAATATCTGTGTTTGCTGATTGTCTTACTACTTCAGCTGCATCTTCTGCTTCAAATAGTGTTAGGTTTGTTCCACCAGTTACGTTTATAATTGCATCGCTAGCTCCATCAATACTTGTTTCAAGTAGTGGTGATGCTACTGCTTGTTTAGCAGCTTCGATTGCTCTGTTTTCACCTACGCCAAGACCAATTCCGATAAGAGCATTTCCTCGTTTTTCCATTACTGCTTTAACATCGGCAAAGTCTAAGTTAACAAGACCTGATACAGCGATTAAATCACTGATCGATTGTACTCCTCTATGAAGAACATTATCTACTTCTCTAAATGCTTCAAGCATAGGCGTTGATTTATCAATAATATCTCTTAAACGATCATTTGGTATTACGATTAATGTATCTACATGTTTTTTTAATTCATCNATNCCGATAACTGCTTGTTCAGTTCTTTTTTTACCTTCNAATCTAAATGGTTTAGTAACAATACCTACNGTNAGTGCTCCTAGTTCTTGAGCAATTTCTGCGATTACTGGAGATGCTCCAGTTCCTGTTCCTCCACCCATTCCACAGGTAACAAAAATCATATCCGCTCCTTCTAGAGCTTGTTTGATTTCTTCTTTACTTTCAACAGCTGCTTCTCTTCCTATTTCGGGATTTGCACCGGCTCCTAAACCACCAGTCATATTTTCTCCCATTTGGATCTTGTTTTCAGCTTTTGATGCATTTAATACTTGAAGATCAGTATTGGCAACAATAAAGTCAACACCTTTAACTCCTGATTCAATCATTCGGTTAACAGCATTACATCCGCCACCACCTACACCAATTACTTTAATTTTTGCTATTTGATCCATTTCTAATCCAAACATTTACTTATTCTCTCCTAACTATCAAAAAAATATCCAAATACTTTTCCTAATATTGAATCACTAGCAACAATTTTTGATTTAGTTGCACTTTCTAGCATTGCTTCAATATTTTCATCACTTACTGATTGATATTCTCTATGTCTTAATATTAGCTTACTTTTAAAATATTTTATCATTCCTACCCCTGTACTATATTTATTATCTCTAGCTCCAAGATTGTTTATTCTTCCTATTTGAGCAGTTTCTCCAAATAATGTACTAACAGCAATATTAAAATCTTTTAATTCACTTAAGCCTCCTGTAATGATTATATAACTAATTTCCTTTTTTGTTAAGTGGTTAATTGAAGTTTTAATCAATTTAAGCATTTCTGTAACTCTACTAGCTACTATTTCTGATAATTCATATTGATTTATTACTAGTGTTTCTCCTTCTTTATTAAGGATTTCTTTAGTTTCTTTAGGATTTGCTCTTCTTGTATGAGCAAGGGCTAAATTTTCTTTTAAATATTTAGCATCGCCTCTTCTTAATTTATACATAAAAGCAATATCATTATCTATATTAGCTCCACCTACTGGTATTACATCATTATTAATATAAATTCCTTTATTAATAACACTTACATGAGTTTTATAATGACCAATATTTACGATTATACCCACATCTTTATCTAGTGTTTCATTTTTAAAATTATAATAATCAACAAGACCAGGAGATGCTATATCAATTACTTCAAGACCACATTTTTCTAATGCATCTATTAAACTATAAACTTCTATTTTAGATCCTGTAACTAATACTGTTTTAGCTAATATGCTTTTTCCTCTTTTATTAAATGGTTCTTTAGTTTCTTCATCAGCAACTCTAAAATAAACAGGTATTGCTGCTATTAATTCTTCATTTATATTTATTTGATTTTTAGTAGTGTTTTGAATTACTTTTAAAATACATTTACTAGTTACTTTAGATTCTTCATTATCTATTTTTTCAGTAGCCTCACTTATAACAAAGTTATTATAAGATGTAGGAATATTAACAATTACTTTTTTAATTTTAAAATTTAGTTTTAAAGATGCTTTATTTAAAACTCTTTTAATTGCTTTAATAAGTTCATTTTCATTAGTAATTTCATGATCAATAAAACCTCTAGTTGGCTCTTCTACTGCACATAAAATGTTAAATTCATTTTCATAGAATTCACCAACTACAAGTTTTATCTTATTTCCACCAACATCAATACTACTAATAATTTCTCTCATATACTTTCCTCTTATTTTACTTATTAAAGTATACTATAGATAGCTGGTTATTTCAAATAAAAATGTTCAAAATAAGAATAATCAAAAAGTAGTAATCTATGATATAATTTAAACGTGAGGTGCTTTATGAAAGTAAGATTTTTAATTATATTAAATAAATTAATAACTAATGTTTTAAAACTAATGGGGAAAAATGCTAGTGTATTTCCAGCAAGTATTATTTTACCATTTGATAAAAACATTTTAGAAAAAGTAAAATATCCAAGTGTTGTTATTGGTATTACGGGTAGCTCTGGTAAGGGATCATCAACTAAAATACTTGCTAATATATTAAAACAAAATGGAAAAAAAGTAGTCTGGAATAAATCAGGAAGCAATGTTAAAAATGCAATTACAACTTTAATATTAAATAATACTTCAATAATAAGTAAAAAAATAAAAGGAGATATATTGCTACTAGAACTAGATGAAGCTTATTTAAGCAAAACTTTTAAAAAAGGAATGCTAACTCATTTAGTAGTAACTAATATAACTAGAGATCAACCTCCTAGAAATTATACTCCAGAAAATATTTTAAATAAAATAATAAATTCAGTAGATGAGAGAACCCATATTATTATTAATAGTGATGATGTACTGGTAAATAGATTTACCTTAAAACACAGTGGTAAAATAACAACCTTTGGATTAGATAAATCAAAATATTCAATAGATAAACAATCATATAAATCTCTTGATGGAGCTTACTGCCCAGTATGTAGTAAAAAATTAATATATAGTTATTATTACTATGGACACCTAGGAAGTTATCAATGTAATAACTGTAACTATAAAAGATGCATTGATGTTCTAGGAACTAATATAGACCTTGATAAAAAAGAAATTAAAATAAATAATAAAAAAGTAAAAATACCTGGAAATGTTATTTTTGATGCTTATAATACCCTATCGGCTTATACTGCTGCTTTAGTACTTGGATTAAATGATGAAGAAATAGTTATTGATTATAAAGAAAGTCAAGAAAAATCTTTAAAATTAGATAACCGCGATGTTTACTTAGTTGAATCTAAAAATGAAAATAACATTAGTCATCTACTTGGACTTCACACTATAAATTCTTATAAGGAAACAAAAACTTTAATACTTGGTTTTGACCATGTATCAAAAAGACATGTTCATAATGACTTATCTTGGTTATATGATATTGATTATACCGAGCTTGATATGGAAAGCATTGATAAAATCTTTATTGTTGGTAAATTTAGATTTGACTTAAAAAATTGTTTACTTAATAATAATATTAATTATAATAAAATAATCCTTGTTGATGATGAAAGTAATCTTACAAACTTAATTAAAGAAAACAGCTCTGGAGCTATTTTTGTAACAGTTTGTGAAAATATGATCGAAATGACTTATTCTTTAACAAAGTTTTTTAATAATATTAGAAAAGGTGATAATAATGAAAGTTAAAATAGCACATCTATATTATGATTTATTAAATTTATATGGAGAACACGCAAACATTACCGCTTTAGTAAATGCTTTTAATAAAAAAGATATTAAAACCGAAGTGGATCTTCTTACTGTTGATGATAAAAAAGACTTAGATAAATATGATTTTATCTATATAGGTAGTGGTAGTAAAGAAAATTTAATTATTGCTTTAAATGATTTAATAAAAGAAAAAGAACCAATAAAAAAGATAATCAAAAACAACACTTATCTTTTATCTACTGGTAATTCAAGAATTTTATTTGGAAAATATTTTGAATTAAATAAAGAAAAAATAGAAGCTTTAAATATTTTTGATTATTACTCGGAGGAAAGTAATCAGATAGTTGGAGAATCATTAATGAACTTAAAAGAAGTAGGTAATATTATTGGTTTTCAAAATAGAGGAACGATTATTAAGCAAAAAGATAATCATTTATTTAAAGTCATAAAAGGTCATGGTAATAATATTAATTCAACTAATGAAGGATACAGAGAGAATAATTTTATTTCAACATATTTACTAGGACCTATACTAATAAGGAATCCTCATTTAACTGAAATGATAGTAAATGACATTATTAAGTCTAATGAATAAAAGTGCTAAAAAAGCACTTTTTCTAATGTAAGATATAAAGCTCTAGAAATATGCCAGGCCATTACTGGAGGTACAGCATTACCTATTTGTCTATAAGCTAGTAGGAAATACAAAGTTATCAGGAAAACTTTGTAATCTAGCACACTCTCTTACGCTTAGCCTTCTCCAACTTAACATATCTTCTTTATTTTTTTCATTGTTCCTTAGTTAATACTTATTATTTCATTTATCTCATCTTTATAATAAACAATTGATAATTGATCTCTTACTTTAATAAATGGAAGTATGTTTTCATTTACTTTTAAGTTAACTTTATATTTATCATTATTAGTATCTATTATATAAAGATAAGTATTTCCATCGATTATATAATTATTAATTGATTTAATTTCAATGGTTTTTTCTAATCTTTCTCTAGTTTGATCAACATCACTACCTAGATAGTTTCTAGCAGCAACTTCAATTCCTTTAGATGAATCAGTTACTGTTACCTTTTGATAATCTACAAGATCTACAAAGGCATACATTTTTACAAGTCCAGCAGCATCTTTTAGAGATATTATATAAGTTGGTTTATTATTTAAATTAATAAGTATAGGAAAGGTTGCTTTATAATCCATTTGTTGAACCTGTCCCATTGCTGAGTCCATAGCTGAGTATTCTTCAGCACCTGGTACTTCATAAAACTTAGTTTCTTTAGTCCTTAAGTTGGTTAGAATAAATCCAACATTTGACTCATCACTTACAGCTGAGGTAATACCTGTTGTCATATAGACATCTTCATCTTTAATTAAGTAGTTATATCCTTCTGTTGTAGCAACTACTCCCTTTTGACCAAAGACTGAATTTATAAAACCATTTTTATATCTTCCCCAGTCATTTACTTGCTCAATTATTAATTCTGATGAGTAAACATGATCTACCCATGATGGGACATCTTCCACTTTATATTTAGTACTTTTACCATCAACTGGATTAAATATAATTACATCACTTACTTCTTTTCTTAAACCTACTCCTTTATATTTAAGAACAGGTACTATCCAGTAAGGATTATTATTATCATCAATTTCGAAGGTTTTCTCACCAAATATTAAAGTTGGATAATCAAATCTTAATTTTCTTCTTAAATTATCATTAAAATATGCACTTCTCATATATTTAAGACCTTTATCAGTTCTCTGAAGTGTTGATTCTCCAGTAACTGAGTTAACTTTAATATAACCAGTAATTCCATCTTTACGGTTAGCAAAGTATTTAAATATATCAGCATATTCAAGTGGGGTTACTCTTTCAATGTTTTCATTATAGTTATTTTGAGTATATAAATTAGATACATTAAACTGAGATACTAACTCTGGTAGCTGCCCCATAACTCTATCTCCTAGTTTTCTTGATGAATCTTTATCAAGAAGAGCGACTTTATCAAAATCAACTGGCAGAACATCTTCAATAAAGTTAGCATCTTCAATAATACTAATTCGGTTTGCATATGCTTTAGAATTAAACATTGCTGATGATGCCGTGTTTACTATGAAGATTCCTAGAAATATAAATGCAAATACTTTTAAAATAACTTTTAAACTTTGATCAGTTTTATAATNAGGATTTCGATGAAACACTCCTTTTTGATCAAAACGACCTAAGTTTGCTAAATTTCCTACNCCACTTATTACTACATAAATTGATACTACAAAAAATAAACTAAACCAAAAAAATGGTGAAGATATATTTAGTGGTGGTAGCATTACATAATAATAAATAAGAGCAAAAATAATAGTAGCAATAATACTTTTAACTTTTCCTTTTTTCATTTTTTTACACCTCTCTTTAATTATATACTAAAATTTTTAAAAAAACAGCCCTAGGAAGCTGTTTCAATATAATTATCATTTTTAGTATTTAAATCCATAACTTTGTTACGATAGCTAACTGAAAATATAATAAGGAGAAAAAGGAGATAGAATAATATCACACCTCTATACTCATAAATTCTTGCTAACATATTTCCACTCCCTTCTACTTATGAATCAAGTATACAACGAACAATTGTACATGTCAAGGGTTAAAGGAACAATTGTTTGACTTTACACAAATTTTATGTTAATATTTTTTTAGGAGATGATATATATGAAACCTAACATAACAAAAAAGCAAGAAGAAGTGCTTACCTTTGTCAAAAAATTTATTGTTGAGCATGGCTATCCTCCATCAGTAAGGGAGATAGGTGCTGGACTTGGACTAAGTAGCCCAGCTACTGTACACGCTCATTTAACTCAACTTGAACTTAAGGGAGCAATAAAAAAGACTGCTTCTAAATTTAGAACAATCGAAGTTGTTGGTGAAAATGAATTTGCTCCAGTAGATGAAGAGATAGTAAAAGTTCCTCTACTTGGAAAAGTTACTGCAGGTAGTCCAATTGAAGCTATTGAAAATCCTGATGAGTTTTTTACTTTACCTGCTAATTTAATACCTAGTAAAGAGTCTATCTTTACTTTAAAGGTATCGGGTGATAGTATGATTAATGCGGGTATATTTGATGGAGATGTTGTTATTGTACAAAAACAAAAAGTTGCTCGTGATGGTGAAATAGTAGTTGCTATGAACGAAGAAAATGAAGTTACTTTAAAAACATTTTATAAAGAAAAAGATCATGTTAGACTGCAACCTGAAAATGATTCAATGGAGCCGATAATTTTAACTGAAGTTTCAATTTTAGGAAAAGCAATTGGTTTATATCGTAAGATTTAAAAAACTCAGATTTATTTCTGAGTTTTTAATTTGTCTATTTGTTTTTGAAAGTCATCACTCATGCAGACAAATGATCCGCTTGAGAGTACATCAGCATCACTTACATAATTTTTGGTCTCTTCATTGATACCTCCATCAACTGCTATTAAGTAATTATAATTATGTTTTTCTCTTAAGTGTTTTAAATGAGTTGTTTTGATAATCATTTCGGGAATAAAGCTTTGACCTCCAAGTCCTGGCTCAACTGTCATTACTAGGACTTGATCTAGATATGGAAGAAACTTTATTATCTCTTCTACTTTAGTACTTGGTTTAATACAAAGGCCAGCTTTTATATTATATGATTTTATATAGTTAATAACCTCAAGTACATTATCAACTGCTTCATAGTGAAAAGTTATTATTTCAGGATTTATAGTAGAAAATTCATCGATTACTTTTTTAACATCTTCTACCATTAAATGAATATCAATTGGTTTTTTATTATAAAAGATAAATTCTTTAACTTCCTCAATTGGATATAATATTTTAGAAACAAATTTACCATCCATTACATCTAAATGAAGATAGTCTGCATTTGTTTCATTTAATTTTTTTATTGTTTCAATTCTATCATATTTAGACATTGTTATTGTAACTGATACTTTCATTTTTCCCTCACAAACTTTAAATAATTATTATATCTACTTTTTAAAATAATATTATCTTCTAAATCTTTTTTTACCTGACATTTTTTTTCATTAATATGATTACAATCTTTAAACTGACAGTTTACTTTAAATTCAGGAAAGGTATTTTTTATCTCTTCATTTGTAAGTTTATTAATATCAAGAGAACTAAAACCAGGAGTATCAGCAATTAAAGATTCTTTATAGGAAAATAACTCAACATGTCTTGTTGTATGTACTCCTCTACCTAGAGCTTTACTTATTTTGTTTGTTTTTATATTAAATGACTCATCAAGTTTATTTAATAAAGTACTTTTACCTGCTCCACTTTGACCAGTAAGGACAATTACTTTATTTTTAATTGCTTTTATAAGTAACTTAAGATTAGTATTAGTAAAGGTTTTTATACCTATTTTTTGATAATAATCAATTAAGAAATTAATTTCTTTTAGTTCCTCATCTGAAAGTAAATCAAGTTTAGTAAAACAAATTATTGGCTCTACTTTTTCATTAATTACGATAGCTAGTAATTTATCAAGTAAATTTAAATCTAGTTTTGGTTCTTTAACACTCGAGATAATAATACATGCATCTACATTAGCAATACTTGGTCTTGATAAAGAGTTTTTTCTAGGAAGTATTTCTAAAATATATTTATTTTTAATATCTATTATCACTTGATCTCCAACAAGTGGAGTTACATTATCAATATAAAACTTTCCTCTAGCTCTTGAATCATACTCTTTATCTTCTACCTTTACTGTATAAAGATTGCTAATTTGTTTTATAATAATACCTTTTTTATTATTCAAAGAATTCTTCAGGATTTTCTTCCTCCGAAATTACAATTTTTAAAGTCATTCCATTAATCACTGGAGTAGTAGCTCTTGGTGATTGCTCTATTATTGTTCCTGGCTCAAATAAAGATGATTCTCGGTATTCAACTTTTAAGGTTAAACCATATTTATCAGCAAATGCTTGAATATCTGTTAGTGAATAGTCACCTTCTAAAAAGTCAGGATAGATAGCAGTCATATCTGGTATATATAAAGTTACTCTGTCACCCTCTGATAGTTTTTCTCCTACTTCAGGCTCTTGCCTAATAATCTCGCCTACTTTATAAATAGTTGTATCATCTACTTCTTCTTCAACTACTACAACAAATAATTTATGAATTTGTTCTAAGATTGTTTGAACTTCAATATAGTTTCTTCCTTTAAAGTCCTCTACTTCATATTTACCTTCTCCAATACTTTGGTAAAGTATAATAGATTTTCCTTCTTTTACTNTTCTTCCAGCTAATGGNTCACTTTTAACAATTTTGCCTTCTTCAATAGTATCACTGTGAATATCTCTTATTGTTGCTTCAACAACTAAGTTGTTTTTTATAAGCAAACTTTCAGCATCTTTTAAAGTAAGACCAGATACATCAGGAACGACAACACTTTTAGCATCAGTCAGTTTTGGAAGCAGTAGTACGATAGATGTCGTTATTAATACTAGACCAGTAAATATCGCACCTAATATTAATAAAGTTTTATTTTCTTTCTTTTTCAAATCTTTTTCAGTTATTTTCTTTTTAATAACTTCTCCACCTTCTTCTTCATTTATTTCTTCAATTTTTTTATGAGGCTCANCTTCATCATCTTGGAAATCATAGACGTAAGCCTTTTCATCTTTTCTTGATTCGCTTAGACAAGTTTTTAAATCTTCATTCATTTCTCTTGCATCAGCATATCTATTTTGAGGATTCTTTGCTGCACTTTTTAAAATGATATTTTCAATTGCTTGAGGAATATCTGGATCTAACTCTCTTAAGCTTGGAAGCGGTTCTTTTAAATGTTTTAAAGCAATTTCAACAGCATTATCTCCCTTATATGGAAGAGTTCCTGAAAGTAATTCATACATTAATATTCCCATTGAGTAAACATCACTTTGGATAGTTGAGCCTTTTCCTGATGCTTGCTCTGGAGGAAGATAATGAACTGATCCCATTACTGAATTTGTTTGAGTAAGCTGAGTTCCATTTAAAGCCATCGCAATTCCAAAATCAGTAATTTTCACAAGACCATTTTCAAGAATCATAATATTTTGTGGTTTTATATCCCGGTGAATTATATATGATTCATGGGCTGCTCCAATCCCATCAGTTATTTGAAGCATAATATCAATTACTTCTCTTAAGGTAAGGCTTCCTCTTCTTTTAAGAAGTTGTTTTAAATGTTTTCCTTCAATATACTCCATTACTATATAGTAATTTCCAGTATCCTCACCAACATCATAAACTTCTACAATATTAGGATGTGATAAAGAAGATGCCGATAGTGCTTCTCTTTGGAATCTTCTAACAAATTTTTCATCAGTTGCAAGATCTCCTCTAAGAATTTTAACCGCAACTTTGCGTTCTAAAATAACATCATAGGCAAGATATACATTAGCCATTCCGCCCTCACCAATAGTTTTAACTACCTCATAGCGGTCATTAATTTTATATCCTTTGGTTATCAATTTGGAGCACCACCTTCTTTAACTAAATAAGCAATCGATATATTGTCTGTTCCTCCTCTTGCATTGCATTTATTTATTAATTTTATTAATTTTGACTCTACTTTAACGTTTTCTTCAAGGAGTACTTTTTCAATTTGTTCATTTGTAAGCATACTAGTTAAACCATCACTACAAAGCAGTAATGCATCAACCTCTGTATCAACATCAAAGATATCTAATTCTTGTTTATCAGCTGATCCTAGTGCTTTCATTAAAACATTTTTCTTAGGATGATTTAGAGCATCTTCTTTAGATAACTCACCAGAATCAACAAGCATATTTACTAAAGTATGGTCTTTAGTTATTTTGTGTAATTTACCATCTTTTAAAACAAACCCACTTGAATCACCAATATTACAAAAGATTAAAAACTCTTTGGTTAAAAGTGCCATTACTACAGTTGTACCAAGACCAGTTGAATCATCATGTTCTTCAGCATATTTAATAATATTTCTATTTATTTCATTAATATTTTCATTAAGCCAGCTTACAGCATCAAGCTTAGATCCGATGGTACTAAGGTCTGAAAATCTACTTCCGATATGAGTTACTACCATTGATGAGGCAACCTCGCCAGCGCGGTGTCCACCCATACCATCTGCCACTATCATTAAATGTTCATCTGTCTTGTTTTTAACAATAGTTACTGAATCTTCATTGTGCTCCCTTACTCTTCCTGGATCTGTTATATAAAATGATTTCATTTAACTCTCCCTCTTAGTTGACCACATGCTGCATCAACTTCTCCGCCGAACTCTCTTCTTATTGTAACATTTATTTTATGTTTTTTTAAGACGTCTAAGAACCTTAACACTCTTTCTTTACTACTTTTCTTGTAAATGTTATTTTCAACTTCATTAAAAGGTATTAAATTAACATAGACATTTAGACCTTTTAATATCTTAGCAAGCTCTAGTGCATGCTCATCTTTATCATTTATATCTCTAAGCATAACATATTCTATGGTAACTCTGCGATTTGTTTTCTTAATGTACTCTTTTACCGCATCAAGTAAATCATTTATTTTATAAGCATTGTTTATTTTCATTATTGTGCTTCTTAAAGTATCATTTGGTGCATGAAGACTAAGTGCAAGATTTACTTGCAGGTTCTCTTCTGAAAATCTTTTTATTCCTGGAATTAATCCGCAAGTTGACACAGTTATATGTCTTGCTCCTATTTTTAAGCCATGATCACTATTAACAATTTTAATAAAGTCCATTACATTATCATAGTTATCAAATGGCTCACCAATTCCCATAATAACAATACTATCTATTCTTATATCTAAATCATCTTCAATTAGTAATACTTGCTGAACCATTTCATAAACTTCTAAATTACGAAGTTTTTTTAATTTACCACTTTCGCAAAAACTACATCCCATATTACATCCTACTTGACTAGAGATACAGATACTATTTCCATAGTTATGTTTCATTAGTACGGTTTCAATTAGAGAGCCATCAATAAGTTTAAATAAATATTTAAAAGTATCTTTTCCTTCTTGCTTTTTTTCTATTTTAATAAAATCATTTTTAAAATTATCTTTTAAAGTTTTAATAGTTTCTTTACTTAAATTATTCATCTTATCAAAATCATATATTTTATTTATATAAAGCCAATTAAAAATCTGCCGTGCTCTAAACTTTTTTTCATTTATATTAATTAATTTATCTTCTAATTTATCTAAGGTATAATCCATTATATTTTTCATGCTTCCACCTAGATTAAATTATATCAAATGAGCNTATAAAAAACAATTGCAATGAAAAAGAAAAAATCAATTAGACTTTTTCTTAAACACATTTTTATCTTCAAGATTAATACGATCTATTTTAGCATAAACTAAATTATCAGTTGGTAGGTTCTTATCTTCCAAAGTTTTATTTAACTTAGCCTTAGCATAACTATAAATGAGTGCAAAGACTGGAACTCCTAGTATCATTCCTGGAAGACCAAAGGCACTTCCAAAGGTAAGGATTGCAAATAATACCCAAAAGCTTTTAATACCNGTTTTAATACCTGATACCTTAGGAGCTAAGTAGTATCCTTCTACTTGCTGAATACCAATTAAGTAAACTACTATTAGCCAAAACTTACTTGGCGCTTGAAGCAGTATTATTAAAGCACTTGGTATGCCTCCAATAAATGGACCAAAGTATGGAATTACATTAGTAACACCTACAAGTACTGCAATTAATACTTTATAAGGGAAGTTAAAGATACTTAAGAAAACAAATGTAATTACTCCAAGTAGTGAACTAATAAGAAGCATACTCATTAAAAACCCACCAAAGATTTTATCAGCTCTTCTTGCAAAGTCAATTACTCCATTAGCGTTTTTAATCGGTAAAAACGCATATAAAGTCTTTTTAATTTGACCTTTAAATTCTTCAGAATCGTATAAAAAGTATATNGATATTATTAAACCAACAACTATATTATATAAAGCTTTAAATATTTCAAAAATACCATTTGAAAATATAACTACCCATTCTTCTATCTTAGGTAAAAAGTTATTATTAATAGTAGTTAGTAAATAATTATTTATCGCATCTAAGTTATTTAAAACAATGATTTCTAATTCTTCATGGTTTTTAAGTAAATGAAGAAAATAATCTCTTATTTGCTCTAAATACATCGGAGTATTTCTAATTAATATCTCTAAACTAGTAAGTAACTCTGGTATTATTCTACTAAAAAGAATAATAATTACTGCAAGAACCAATAAAAACGTAAAAAGTATTGATAAAAATCTAGCTGATTTAATCTTTTTTTGATCTTTTTTATCTTTAAACATTTTCAAAAACAAATTATCTTGAAAAAACTGAACTATCGGACTTAATAAGTAAGCAAAAGCAAATCCTACTATAAACGGACTTAATAGCTTCATTATCCATTTTAATGCTATTAACACTTCATCTATTTTAAATATAAAGAAGAAAAACAATATACAAGCTGCCACTATTGAAAAAATAGTGATTCCTAATTTAAAATTTTTATTTTGGGCTAATCTTTTCACTATTTATTACTCCAATCTTTTTTATTAAAGGTTCGCTTCTAGTACTTTCATAATACTTTGTATCAAATAATGCATGTCTTAAATCTTTTTTTTCTTTTAATCTAATTTGTCTTAATTTAAATTCTTCACTAGATTTTAAATCTTTTTTTATCTGATTGTAATAATCAAAAGCTACTATTAAACCAGCACCTACTGTAATGGAGGCAAGGATATTCATAATATTATCAGCATTTACTATTAAATAATCATATGCCTTTACATATAATACTACTTCTGTAGATCTTATTAAAGTACTTGAAAATATAGTTAAAAAACCAACTACAATGGCAATACCTAAAACCCAAGTTTTAAATTTACCTAGAGGACTACTTTCAGTAATCGCTCCTTTAATCGCTCCAAACATATTTATAATCATTATTAAACCTTCAGTAAATATTGGAAGTAGCATAATTAAATAATTTTTACTTAAGACTGCAAGTGCTGCAATTGCAAGTAATTTATCAGCAGCAGTATCAAGCAAACTTCCAAATAAAGTTGATGCATTTAACTTTCTAGCTAAAAAACCATCAAGGGCATCTGTTAATAAAAGTATAATTAAATAAGTTATTAACACTTCAATAGAAAAATAATAATTTACTACTGGAATAAATAATGTTCCAAATAATCTTATTAAAGTTACTGAATTAACAATAATTTTAGACTTGTTATTCATAATTACCTCTTCTGCTATAATTCTATCATTTTTAAATATGATGTGCAATAAAATTTAATCACATAAATAAAATAAAAAAGCAAAATAATTCAACAGAGTATTTAATAATTATAAAAACCAATCAATATACTTTAAATAAATAAAGATTTTAATCAACTGCTTTTCATGCATTTAAAAAATGCACTTAACTTTTATTAGTTAAGCACATTTATTTTGCTTGAAATTTCTCTAGGTACAGGTAAGTGGAAACTTTCCTTCTCCCAATAAATTTTCAAATCTATAAATAAAATTATATTCAGATTTCCCGCAAAGTGCGGGAAACGTGGTTCTAACGTTCGCCATTTTACTACTAGCTAAAACTCACTGGTTTAT
>JGI24710J26742_10001709_pt1 | contig 19983 bp, 20 predicted proteins | sample BioPla2DNA2_FD_26742 | JGI IMG/M metagenome (IMG submission 26742) | reverse complement strand
GTTGGGCCGACGATTTCAACCAATCTTTTATGTGTTCTCATTTCGAACTGTTCTCTTGAATCTTTGTACTTGTGAGTAGCTCTGATTACTGTTACTACCTGCTTTTCAGTTGGTAGTGGTACTGGTCCTACAACTTTTTTAGCACCGTGCTTTAATGCTGCTTCAACAATCTTTTGAGTTGCTGAATCTAAAGAACGATGTTCATAAGCCTTAAGACGAATTCTTACAATGTTTCTTGCCATGGATACTTCCTCCTTTTTGCTTGTCTATTTCCATGATAGACCCGTTCAATACGAATTCCCCGACTACACACCATGACAACGGATATCAGTGTGCCGGCAACCTCGCACATCTATACGGTCGCAACGATTATAATACTACAAAAAAAGCAGTCTTGCAACCACTTTTTAATTTTTTCTTATTTATCCTTTTCTTTCAAATCCTATTGAATATTACTTTTTATTCTTTTTATACAATACTTGTGTCTTTTTTATGGTTTTTTTAGATTTTTCCATCTTGGATGCTTAAGTACCTCTTTATTTGCAATATTATCAATATATATACCATCTAATAATTTTAAGGTTGTTTCAACAATCATCTTATGAATTTTACTTGATGATTCTACAGTAACACCAGCTACATGAGGCGTAAAAACCACATTGTCAAGTTCAAAAAGTTTATTTTCACAATCAAATGGCTCTTTTTCCATCACATCAAGTCCTGCTGCTAATAATTTGCCCGAAACCAAAGCTTCGATTAATGCATCTTCATCAATAACTGACCCTCTAGCACAATTAATAATTATTGCATCTTTCTTCATTTTCTCAAATTGACAATAAGAAAACATATGATATGTTTCATCAGTAGATGGCATGTGTAACGAAACAATATCAGCATTTAGTAACAATTCATCAAGTGAACAGCAATAAGTATAGCCATCATTTTTACATAATTTTTCATCAACAAAAGGATCATAAACATAGATCTTTAATCCAATTGCGCTGAACAGTTTTGCAGTTTCTTTGCCAATAGCACCAAATCCAACAATGCCAACATTTTTCCCTAACATTTCACGATTGTCAAAACTATTTCTAATACCATAATTACCTTTCCTTATTTCATTGTTATCTCTAACAATGTTTTTGCTTAATGAAAGTGCTAATGTTAAGGCATGTTCAGCAACACTTCGAAAATTTATTCCTGGGCAATATACAATAGCAATTCCTCTTTTGTTTAAATAATCTATGTCATAGTTTTGATAACCTACACCAGGTATTCCTATAATTTTAAGGTTAGGACATTTTTCCAATTGTTCTATAGTAGGATGAACATTTCTGGTAATAAAAGCATCCGCATCTGATAACTGCTTCACAAATGGTTCTATTTGTCCAGAATTAGATAAGAATAAGTCTGTCTTGTTGTTCAATATATCCATAGCTTCTTTAAATAGTGGATAAGTCATCATTATCTTATGCATACTTTTCTCCTAATCAATAATGTTTGTAATTATTCCAAGATTATCAGCTTCAACGCTAACAATATCTCCACTTGATAAAAATGGTTTATTTAAATCTTTTGCTGTACCATAAGGAGTGCCTGATGAAATTAAAGAGCCTCCTCTCAGCACGCTAATTCTAGACAAATCGCTAATAGCATAATTAAAATCAAAGTTAACATTATTAATTGTATCCCTTTGTCTTAATTCTCCATTTACATAACTTTTTATTTCTATTGGTTTATCAAATTCATCAGCAGTAACAATAAAATATCCCATTGGTAGATACCCATTTAAACTAGTTGCAATATATGGCCTACGATGACGTAGTGTTAAATTTCTTGCAATTATATTGTTAATAAGTAGATAGCCAAAAATATGTTTAGTAGCTTGTTCTTTGGACACTTGATAAACATCATTTCTTACAACCACACAAACCTCAACTTGATAATCAAGTTCTGTAACATGACCTGGATAAGATGGTATTATCGCTCCACTGCAATTTGCATAATTAACTTTTTTATAAAAATATGTTGGCAATTGAGCATCATCATCAACAAAATTGTTTTCCATTATTATCACATCTTGAGTTGGTTCCATAATAGCCGGCATCAAAGTAACATTTGAAATGTCTATGCCTTGAGAAAAATCAACTCTTTTTAACATTTCAAATTGTTCATCGTCTATAAATCTAGCTGTTTCCTCCAATGTAGAATAATTTAATCCTAGACTCTTTAGGGAAACAACTTTTCCGTTTTTATAAAGCGAAGGAAAGGTTTTGCCTTTATATGCATATACAGCAAAAATCATAACCATACCTCCGCATCATTTTTTTCTTTTACTACATTGGTTAAAGTGCCTATTTGACTTATTTCACAAGTAATAATATCTCCTGGCAACAATAAAAGTTTTTCTAAATTGCCAGCATCAATATTAGCAGGTGAACCTGTCGCAATAATTGTTCCTGCTTTTAAAGTCATGTTAGTAGACAATTCAGATACAATATAAGGAATATCAAAAACTAAATCTCTTGTGTTGCCTTTTTGCCTTATTTCTCCATTAACTGTAAGTTTTAAGTCAAACAATGGATTTTCTTCAAATTCATCTGTTGTTACAATCCAAGGACCAATTGGAATATATCCATCAATACTTTTTCCCAAAAAAGGTTGAGTATATACTTTATTGATTCTAGTATCACAAACATCATTTGCAATAGTATATCCAAGTATGTATTCTTTTACTTTTTCTTTTGGAACATTTAATGCATCTTGACCAACAATCACAGCTACTTCAATGCCAACATCAAGATTTTCAGCATAACCTTTCACATATGGAATAGCATCACCAGGGCCAGTAGTAGTCGCGTTTCTTTTAGAAAAATATATTGGATATGATATGTTTGCACTATCCTTCGATTCACCTCTTAAAACAGCAACCTCTTGAGCATGTTTTTGAAAGTTAAAACCAATACAAATTATTCCTCTTCTAACTACTGGAATAGGAGAAAGAATTTTAACATCTCTTAAAGAGGTTCCTTCTTTTGAAATTTCTTTAAGTCGATTTTTTATTTTTTTTAATTTATTAGTATCTTTATCATCACAAAGCTCTTGAATAGTATTCCATGGTAAACCCAATTGTTTAAAAGAGTATACTGATTCTCCATCTATAGATAATACACCTGCTTGATGTAAACTATTTATCTCATAATAAAGTATTTTCATTTTGATTACCTAGAAACATCCTATTTGAGTACAAAAACAAATTATTTCATTCCGTTTTCTTTGTCTTTAGCCAATGTTTGTTTAATAACTTCTATCGCTTCATCACTTAAATAATTGAATGGCGCTCTACAAGGACCTACTGGATAACCTGTTAGATTAGTTGCTTTTTTAGTTACTGTGTTAGGATTTCCAAACTTAAAGCAAGATCTTATTGAAGCAATAGAATTTTGCGCTTTTTCAGCGCCTTCTAAATCACCTGCTTTAAACAATTGATAAATTGATACCATTGTTTTTGGATAAATGTTGGCAACAGCAGTAATACCACCATGACCTCCCTCTTTTAAACAAGGTAAAATTAACGAATCATTTCCTGATAATACAGAGAAATTCATTCCCTTTGTAACATCAATATATGCTTTAAGATTATCCCAATTTCCTGAACTATCTTTAATACCAGCAATATTAGGAATTTTAGCAAGTTTTGCGACTGTATCAGGATCAATATTGTTACCTGTACGTGCAGGCATATTATACATAACTATTGGCAAATCCACTGCTTCAGCAATACTCTTATAATGATTATATATTTCCTTTTGAGAAATAGCTGCAAAATAAGGGCTTATAATTGAAAGTACATCAACTCCAAGTTTTTTGGCTTTTAATGACAAATCAATAGTAGCCTTTGTTCCTGTACATCCTGTACCTGCATATACTGGCACTCTACCTGCAACCTCATCAACAACAATCTCAATTACACGTAACTTTTCCTCTTCAGATTGAATGTAAAATTCGCCATTTGTTCCCAAGCAAAACACAGCATCTACTCCAGCGTTGATTTGTCGATTAACTTGATTTCTAATTTCTTCTTCATTTAATGTTTCATCTTCATTCATAGAAGTGACCATAGCAGCAATAATGCCATAAACTTTTTCATGCATACAATCATATCCTCCTTTTATTTATATTCATTCAAATGATTAATTAGATATTTAGCTCTTTCTATCAATTCATCAGCATATCTAATGTGATGTTCATCAAGAAAAACTTCTTCCCTTGATATTTCTTCTTTAAAAGCTCCAAATTTAACAAGGTAGCGTTTATGGAACCATCTATTTAACTCCTGTGACTGTCTTGTAAAAGTAATTATAGGCAACATATCATAGAATAATTTTTGAGCAGCATCACGATTACCCGAACTGTGCAACTCGTAAACTTTTACCCAAAGTTCAAACATCCCTGATGGCATTACTGTATGCACTCCTCTATCTAGAAGTTCAAGTAATTGGTCATTCCCCCATCCTGAAGCCAAAACCATTTTATTATCTGTTGCTTCTTTTAGTTTAGTCAACTTAGGAGCAGTAAATTTAACTTCACTTTTTACACCTACTACACTTTTATATTTGTTGAAAGCATCAACAATCCATTCAGGGTCAATTCCATTACCTGAAAAATCCGCATCTTGTATAAATAAAAATTCAGGATCTTGTGCATCGACAGCAGCAATAGCTTCTTCAAAGTTCTCTTTTGTATCAAAAGGAACTTGCATATTAAAACCGTTAATGCCAAGATCTCGAAAACTATTCATAAGTTCAATTCTTTCTTCAACTGTTGGAGCTGTAATTGAAGTAATTAGTTTAGCTCTTCCTTTTGCAGCTTTTTTAGTTTCTGAGACCAGAAGTTTTTTCTCTTCATTAGATAACAACCACTGTTCACTAGCTAAACATGGAACTAAAAATCCCGTAACACCAGCCTTACATGCCATATCAATTTCATTGTGAAGTGATTCTATATCTAACTTTTTATCTTCACCAATAAAAGGTGAAATAACGGTTGTTATAATTCCCTGTATAGGGTAAAGTTCTTTTTTCATATTATTCATCTCCTTTTCCCGTAGCAAATTTTCCTAAATACGCTTGTACAATTCGAGGATCGTCTTGTAATTCTGATGACTTTCCTTCAATGGTAATATGTCCATCCTCAAGAACATATGCATAATCAGAAACCTTTAGAGCAATTTTAGCATTCTGCTCAACCAAAAGAATTGTTAGCCCAAAGGTTTTATTTATTTCCACTATTTTTTCAAAGAGATCCGCAACTATAACAGGAGCAAGACCCATTGATGGTTCATCAAGAAGAAGGAGTTTAGGCCTTCCCATCAATGCACGACCAACTGCCAACATTTGTTGCTCGCCACCCGACATAGACCAACCAAGTTGATTTTCTCTTTCTCTAAGTCTTGGAAACAGATTATATACCGTTTCTATGTCTTCATCATATTTCCCTTTACCAAAAGGCCCNCGCCAACTAACNGTTCCTAATTCTAAATTCTCTTTAACTGTCAATCCCGGAAAAATATGACGACCTGAAGGAACATGCATAATACCTTCTTTAGCAATCTTTGTACTATTCAACTTACTAAGTTCGATATCATCCCAAAAAATTTCGCCTGTTTTTGATACCATCCCACTAATAGCATTAAGCAATGTTGTTTTTCCTGCACCATTTGCTCCAATAAGGCAAACAATTTTTCCCTCATCAACATGCAGGTTTATACCTTTAAGCGCTTCAATAGGGCCATAGTAAGCGTGAAGATTATTAATTTTAAGCATCGTTTTCACCTCCAAGATAAGCTTCAATTACTTGTGGATTAGTTGCAATTTCCTGTGGTTTTCCTTTGGCAATTACTTCTCCAAAGTTTAAAACTGTAATATTATCGCAGATGTTCATGACCATTTCCATAGTGTGTTCAATCAATACAACCCCCATACCACTATCAACAGCTTTTCTTAACAATAAAGATACTCTTTCTTGCTCTTGCTTATTAAGCCCGGCAGCAGGTTCATCAACTAAAATAACTGTTGGATGAGCAAGCATCGCTCTAACAATTTCTAAAAGTTTTTGTTGACCATATGGCAAAGAGGTTATATGTTCATTCCAATCAAATGTGAAACCAGCAATTTCCATAAGTTCTTCCAATTCGCTATAGAAATCTGCTCCCTTTTTCCCAAAAAATGATTGAATATACGTAAATTGATTACGCAAGTCTGTGCCTAGTTCAAGATTATCTTTAATGCTTGCACGATTCATAAAACGTGGAGATTGAAAAGTTCTTCCTAATCCCAGTCTCGCTCTTTTATGAGCTGGCAAGTTGGTTATTTCATTTCCTTCAAAGAAAATATGGCCACTATCTACCTCATAAATACCACTAATAAGATTAAGAAGAGTCGTCTTGCCAGCTCCATTAGGTCCAATTAATCCATGAATTTCTCCAGCCATGACTTTCATATCAACATTTTTAGCTGTTATAACACCACCAAATGCTTTATTGACATCGCGAACTTCCAATAATACTCTTTCCATATTAGTTTGCCTCCGTTTCTATAGCATTTGATTGTTTACGTTTTTTAATTTTGCCAATCATTTTATATTTGAAATTATCAATTATACCCATCAATCCCATTGGCATAAATATCATCAAAATAATTACGCCAACACCATAAATAAGTTTATAGTATTCATTGAGCCAACGCATTTTTTCCGGTATTATCGTTAATAGTGAAGCTCCTAAAAATGCCCCAAAAGTACTATCTACACCACCTAGCATAATCATAATCAAATAAATAGCTGACTGATCATATTTAAATGGTTCAGGAGAAATAAAACCTGCATGCACTGCATATAATCCACCTGCAAGACAAGCAAATACTCCAGCAATAACAAAACTATATACCTTTGTCATGTAGCAATTTACACCAAATGATGCAGCTGTAATTTCATTGTCTCTAACAGAAGCAAGGGCTCTGCCATAACTTGTTTTACGTAACCTTAAGACAAATAAATAACATATAATCGCAATGATAAATAAAAGGCGAAAATAACTATTAAAATCTGTAAATTTCATAAAACCAACATCCAATTTAGGAATTCTAGTTATTCCATCTGGACCTTCTGTCATTTCCATCCAGTTGGAAAAAATTGTAACAAGTAAATTTGTTAAGCCTATTGATGCGAACGAAAAATAACTTCCTTTTAATCTAAATAGTGCTAAACCAACTACAAACGAGAAAATAGCACCAGCAATCAAGGCAACAATAATGGCAAGGCCCGTATTCCAACCATACTTGGTAGATAGAATCGCAGTTATGTATGCTCCAACACCCATGATTCCAGCTGTCGAATAGGTAACTTGTCCACCCATGCCAAGCATAACACTTAAACCTAAAGCGGCAATGAAATATATTAAACCATCATTATAAACCTTAAGCATATATCTACTCACAACTCCAGGAAGAGGTATTATAATAAACGCAGCAATTATAATAATAGCTACTATAATTTTCCCAATTATTTTTGGTGTTAGAATTTTTTTCTTTTTCATATCTATCACCCCTTAAGCTTTTTCTTCAATCTTTTCTCCAAAGATACCTGTTGGACGAATTATTAAAACAAGAATCAATACACCAAAAACAACAGCATCTTTGTAAGCATCAGTAATTAAGATTGAAAATGATTCAATTAAGCCAACTAGAACACATCCTACGACAGCACCTTTTATACTGCCAAAGCCACCAACAACGATTCCAGCAAATGCTTTCTGTGCAAATGTTCCAAGCGACTGTGAAACTAGAAATAATGGTGCAGCTAACCATCCGCCAACACCAGACATACACATACTTATCATATATGTTCCAGCAATTGCTACTACAGATGGAATCCCTATTAATTCTGCTGCATAACGATTTTGAGCTGTTGCTTGCATGATTTTGCCAATGAATGTTTTTTCAAATAAGAAATATACGAAAAGCATTAATGCACCACTTATTATAATAATGAAAATATACTGAACATTCATAACAGCATCACCTATACGGATAACCTTGTCAATCAATGGCTTACTCAATAGTGGTATGAAACTCCAAATAAGACGCACAGCTTCCTTGAGTGCAATAGATGCACCAAGAGTAGAAATAACAACGGTCACTTTCCATGGCGAATTTCTTAATGGCCAGTAAACAGTAAACATAAATGATAAACCAACAATACAAAAACACACAATCATGGCAATAATCATAGCCCAGAGTGGTAATTTCAACTGATTGGTTAATGACCATGTGATATACGCGCCTAGCATGAATAGCTGACCATGTGCAAAGTTTAAGACACCGACTGCTTTAACAATCAATATCAATCCCATTGCCATCAATGCGTATAGCATACCCATGGAAATACCAGTAATAAATAATTGCAATACCATAGGATTTTACCTCCAAATTAAGTTATTTGCTAGGCAGACATTTAATCTGCCTAGCAATATTTCTAAGAGTACTCAAATCTAGAATTAACCAATTACTTTAGTTAATACTATTGCTTTGCCATTTTGAATTTGAATTACAAATTCAGAATTAGCTAACATTGGATTTCCGTTGTAACTATAAACAGCTGCAATACCTTCAAAGTTAAGAATTTTCTTTAATTCTGCATTTACCGCTTCAGGATCAGTTGAATTAGCTTTCTCAATTGCATAACAAATCATTGATAAAGCATCATATGTTGTAACTGAAGTCATTTCTGGAGCATGTCCATACTTTTCAGTGTAACTTCTAATCCATGAAGCAGTTGGTTCTTCTTCCGTGCCTGCAGCAAATGCGGTAATTGAATACCAACCTTCAGAAGCTTCTAAACCTGCTTGTTCAATCGTAGTTGCCTGTGCAAATGCTGAGTTACCAATACACTTGATATGATTTAAACCAGCATCATAAATAGCTTTTACAATTAGACCTGTTTCTGAAGTTTGTCCAATACAAACAATAAAGTCAGGATTTGATTCTTTAATTTTCGCTACATAGTTAGCAAACTGTTTTTCCCCTTCTGAGAACTGTTGAGATGAAACAACTTCAATACCTGCTTCTTGCAATTTTGCTATGACAATTTCACTCATTCCTTTACCTAAAGCATCTGGCGAATAAAGAATAGCAACTCTCTTAGCACCTTCCTGTTTGATGAAAGCAGCCATTGTAGCACCTGAACCATAGTCAGAACGACGTGTTGAGTATAAATATGGATTTGTAGACTGTTCAATCTTAACATTCGAACCAGAACAAATTGCAGGAATTTTGCTATCAGCTACATATGGTTCCATAGCTAGAACTACTGATGAATATTTGTTAAGAACAACTGCAGTTAAGTCTTCGTTTTCTAAAATCAACTTCTGATAAGCATTAACAGCTGCGGTTTCATTACCTTGGTCATCTTCATAAACAACTACAACCTCACGTCCTAAGACACCACCTTTACCATTAATGTATTCAAGAAACATATCTACACCCTCTTTTGTGTACTGACCATTTCCTGCTCTATCACCTGTAAAAGCATCTGTCAAACCAATTTTAATAGGTTCATCTTCACCAGGTTTATCTCCATTACGATTACAACCAGTAAATGAGAAAACCATTAATAATGTTAATAATAAAATCATTATTTTTTTCATAAAATTTTCCTCCCTTTCTTTTCTTTTATGAAAATGTATATTTAATCAACTTATAAAAGTTGAATATATATAGATTTAATGTCTTGAATAGACATTTCTTTTGGATTTTGATCAAGAAGTCTTCTTACTTCACTAGCTGATATAGCCAATCTATCCAAATCTTCAGGTTTAACACCATATTGAATTACACTTTCTGGAATATTTACATATCTACATAATGCAAATATTTCTTTAACTAGTAATTCTCCTTTTTCCTTAATATTCAAACCTTCGGTATCTAAACCCATTGCACTACACAAATCAGGAATACTATCCTCAATTGCATCCATGTTATATTCCATAACATAAGGTAAAAGAATAGCGTTTGAAATTCCATGAGCAATATGATACGTTCCACCAAGTGGATAAGATAAAGCGTGAATAGCAACTGTAGAAGAAGATGTTATAGCCACTCCACCATAAAATGCAGCGATAGCCATTTTTTCTCTTGCTTCCATATCATTAGGATTATCGTAAGCTCTTCTTAAATATTTGCTAATAAGTTTGATTCCTTCCAATCCAAAAAGCCTTGCAAATGGGTTTGTTTTTTTAGAGATATATGTTTCTATACAGTGACAAAATGCATCTAATCCTGTGGCTGCTGTAACAGATTTAGGCAATGACCTTGTCATCAATGGATCTAAAATTACATCTGTAGGCAGAAAATAATTGTGTACTACTCCTACCTTAACTTGTTTTTCAGGAATCAATATAATTGCATTTGGTGTTGCTTCACTTCCAGTTCCAGCAGATGTTGGAATACAAATTAAAGGAATAGGTTTATTTGTAATCTTTTCTTTATCAGTAAGGTCTACATAGAATTCTGGATTAGTTAACATAACAGACACAAACTTTGCAGCATCCATTACACTGCCTCCACCAATAGCAACGATAATTTCAGTGTCAAACTCCATAACATTATCTGCCACTTTTTTTACTTGATCTTCTGTTGGTTCAGGTGGTACATCTGTAAATTGCTGAATGTTAAAATCAGCTTCAAGTTTGTTATTGAGTTTTTTGTAAACATCTAGTGTTGAAACTGTTTTATCTACAATAATTGCAACATTTTTTGCTTTTTTCTGTCTCAAAATTTCAGGAAGTTTCTCTAGAGTTCCATTGCCACAATGAACATTTTGTGGAACTGTTAAAGTAAATTGTTCTAACATAATTTTTCATCTCCTTATTTAATCTTGAACCAACTCTAAACTCTTTTTGATAGCTTGTTTCAAACTTTCATCGTTTATATTAAATGGTGCTCTACATGGGCCTAATTTTTGCCCTAACATAGCTGCAGCACATTTTACTACTGAATTTGGATTAGCCATTTGCATACAATCTCTAAGAGGTCTTACACTGCGTTGCAATCTCCACGCCTCTTCAATATTTCCTTTTTCATATTCGTTAACAATACTAACCATTCTTTCAGGAATTACATTCGACAGACCACTTATGCCACCTTGACCTCCTGCCAATAGACAAGGCAGAATCAAGGAATCATTTCCTGACAAAACTGAAAATGTACGTCCAGGTATTTCTAAGTATCTTTGCATGTTGTCAAAATTGCAACTAGAGTCTTTTATACCAACAATATTTTTTAATTTTGCTAACTTTTCCATAGTTTTATAATCGATATTAATTCCTGTTCTAGCAGGCATATTATATATAACTATTGGAAGATTAACTTCTTTAGCAACTGTTGCAAAATGTTCATATAATCCTTCTTGAGTATTTTGAGCAAACCAAGGAGAAATTATTGAAAGGTAATCAGCACCAAGTTCTTGTGCTTTCTTACTTAAAGCTAGTGTTTCCTTGGTTGTTACACAACCTGTACCAACGAAAACAGGAATTCGATGTTTGGCTTGATTAATAACAATTTCCATTATTTTGACTTTTTCAGCAAACTCCATAGTATAATTTTCGCCATTAGTTCCTAAAACAAATATTCCATGAACTCCTGCAGCAATTAAGCGATCTACTTGATGTCTTAACTCTTCTTCATTTAATGTTTCATCTTCAAAAAATGGTGTTGACATTGCTGCAATTAACCCTTTTGGATATCTCATACTATCACCTCATATATTCATATAGTTTTACTAGTGCATCTTCTTTCCCAAATCCACCAGATTTGGTAACAATTTTTATTTTATTCCCATCTGAACTACTGGCTATTCCATAAGGTATGCCAAGTATTATTTCTTCTATTAAATCAATTCTATTTAACCCTAATGATTCAAGTACACAAGAACTAGTATCTCCTCCAGTTGAGATTATTGAAGAAATGTTATTGCTACTATAAATACTTGTTGCTTCTTTAGCAATAATTTGTTTTATATTTTCATTACTAAAATTCATGTAAAGTAAATGTTCAGATTTTTCTTCATTAAAATAAACAAGATTTGTCGTTAATAAAATTCCTTCTTTATTTATCTTTTTTTCTAATATTTCCGTATGAGTTACCGTTACACCATCACTGGCGATGTAAACCAAATAAACTTCTAAATTATTCTTTTTTTTCAATTGTTTTACCTGATTTACAGTTATTGGGTTTTTAGTGCCTACAACTATAAGAGGAATGCCCCCATCATTGATTTTCTTTTTCTCTATTTTTTTTGGTTTTATTAATGGTTTGTAATAATATCTTGCAAGTCCTGCACTTCCTGCTGGAATACATTCTGTTAACACCTCACAAGCTTCTGCAATTATTTGTAAATCTTCATTTGTAATAGCATCCACAAGTATATATTTTTCAGAAATATTTCTTACTTTTTCTACCACAGCTTCATAACCTTTTCTTACTGTTTTAAGTGAAATATATCCCCAACTTTCTAAACCCAGAGTTTCACCTACATTAAAATTTGCCTCTCCTTCTGATTTGCAGATTCGAAGAACTCCATTTTTTAATGTCCTTCCTTCTTCTACATAAGATGGACATATAATTGCTTTTTTTGCATATCCTCTTTCAATAAAAACATCCAATTCGCTAATAATATTTCCTCGTAAAATTGAATCTATCTTTTTATAAAAATGGTAATTGCCACCATAAAAATCCAAAAGTTTATTTATGATTTTTTTTGCTTCTTCAGAAGTACAATTTCTAGTGTCAGTTGTTATAGAAAAAACTTCCACACTTTCATCTTGAATAGAAAAATCACCATCTTTTGGCATGATTACTCTGGTTTTGTATCCTTTTTGAGTAAACTTAATCCCCGTATCACAAGCTCCAGTTAAATCATCTGCAATTACCATTATCTTTTTCATATTATTTTTCCTTCCACCTCGGATGATTATATACCTTTTTATCTGCAACATGAGGCCATTTCTTGCCATTCAGTACAGCTATCATTCCATTCACACACATTTCAGCCATTTTAATAACTGCTTCCTTACTTTGAGCTGCTGTATGAGGTGTCATCATCAAATTAGGAGCTGAAAATAAAGGATGATCCCTATCTAAAGGTTCCTGACTATATACATCAAGTGAGGCACCCGCAATTTCGCCATTATTTAAAGCATCTGCCAGATCTTCTTCATTTACAATTCCGCCTCTGCTAGTATTTATCAAAAAACTTGTTTCCTTCATTATTTCCAATTCTCTTTTTGCAATTGTATTTCTTGTTGTTTCAAATAATGGAATATGAACTGTCACAAAATCTGAACGTCTTAGCAATTCATCTTTATCATCGCAATATTCTGCTCCCATTTCTTCAATTTGAGATTTTGTAAAGAAAGTATCAAAGCCTAATACATGCATTCCTAATCCGTTACATAATTCACAGACAATCTTTCCAATATTCCCCATTCCTATAATACCCACTATTTTATTTTCAAATTCAATTATCTTTCCGTTACCTCTAATGCTCCAATTNCCTTTTCTAAATTCATTTTCTGATTCATATAAATTTTTAGACATCGCCAAAATAGTTGCAACGGTATGTTCTGCAACACTTCTATTGTTGGCACCTGGAGTAATTACTACAGGAATTCCTTTTTCTGTTGCTTTTTTTACATCAACATAGTCATAGCCAACACCTGTCCTTCCTATGACCTTAAGATTTGGAGAATTTTCAATAACATTTGCATCGCAAGTAGCAATTCTTACTACTATTCCATCAGCATCTTTCATTAAATCCAGATAATCATTAGGATTATTCCCATTAGCATCTTGATAATTTATGCCATGCTTTTCCATTATTTCCAATCCTTCTTTACACACAGATTGAGTCATAATTATTTTCATAATAATTCCTCCTGTTTCTTTTTTGTTATAGCCATTCTAATTGCATAATCAATAGCACTAACTAAACTAAGTTCGTTTGCTGTTCCTTTTCCTGCTGATCTAAATCCTGTACCATGATCCACTGAAGCGCGTATTATTGGCAATCCCAAAGTGACATTTACTCCTTCCACTGCTTTCCATTGCTTTTTTTCTCGATCATAAACAAAACCTATAGTTTTTGTAGGAATATGTCCTTGGTCATGATACATACAAACTACTATGTCATACCACCCTCCTAACATTTGTGAAAATGCACTATCTGGTGGCAAAGGGCCAATAACATTCATTCCTTTTTCTTTTGCCTGATTAATTGCTGGTATTATCTCATCTATTTCTTCGGTTCCAAATAAACCATTTTCTCCAGCATGTGGATTTAATCCACAAACACCAACTTTTGGTTCTTCAATTCCTAAATCTTTACATGCTTTATGAGCAAGTTCAATTACTTCAAGAACTCTTTCTTTCTTTACCAAATCACAGGCTTCTCTCAAAGAAACATGAGTTGAAACATGCACTACTCTAAAATCATGATGAGCGAGCATCATAGTATATTTTTTTGTATTTGTATAAGTGGCATATATTTCTGTATGTCCATCAAAATTTAGCCCATCCTTACTGACAGCTAAATTCATTGCTTCCTTATTTAAAGCATTGGTAACTGTAGCATCTACTTGATTATCTAAGGCTAACTCAATTACTTTTTTTACTGATACAAAAGCAGCATTTCCCGCTTCCACACTAACTTTTCCATATTGGAAAGTTTCGATATTTTTAATAAGATCTAAATGGAGAACATCAATTGTTCCACAAGTATAAATTCCCTCGTTTGGGCTATTTACTTTATGAATTTTCATTTCAGGATGCCCTACTATCGCTGCTGCTTTTTGAATCATACGAGCATCTCCCACAACAAGAGGTTTACATCTTTCATAAATTGTTGGGTTTGATAATGCTTTTACAGTGATTTCAGGTCCATTACCAGCTGGATCACCCATAGTAATTCCGATAATTGGAAGTTCAATCATATTATCTCCTCTTTCTTGACGTTTCATTTTGAAACTATGTAAACGCCATCATTTTTTTATTTAATTTTATAATAATATATCGATACTTTTATTGCAAGAAAAATTATACAAAAATAAATTATGCGTTTCATTATGGAACGTTTGTTTCTTTTTGAAACGTAAATTGCTTACATATTCACTCAAGTTTATATTTTATCTTATATAAAGATATGGTTTTTATGATTATCAAAAAACTTAGACAATCAATTGTCTAAGTTTCGTGTTTTTATATAAGATGTCTTTTCAAAATAATTATTTCATTTTACGCCAAATTGTACTTCTTCCAATTTGCAATCTTTCAGCTGCCTTTGTCACATTACCACCTTCTTGTCTTATAACAACTTCAATAATTCTTCTTTCTATTTCCTCAAGTGTACCATCAAGCGAAATACTATACTTTTCTTTTGTCGACAAGGGCTGTAACAATGTTTTGACATCTTCTAAACGTATTCTTGTGTCTTTAGCCATCATTACAAGTTGATTTACAGCTGATGTAAGTTGATCATAATTATAAATCCAATCAAAACTAATTAATTCTTTAATTGCATCATTATCAATACCTGTAACCTGTCTGCCTTGATTTTCGTTTGCTTTAAGTATTAATCGATTAATGACATTTATATAGTTTTTATCATTTGTTTCTATATTAGGAACAAAGAAAGATAATTCAGCGAACAATCTATGCAATCTTGCATCAAACTGTTTGTTGGCTAGATAATCATTAACTCTAGTGTTTGCTACACCAATTATTCTCAAGCCATTTCTATTAAGTTGAGGAATTGCCTTTAATAAATATCTTTGTTCATTATCTTCCAGACATTCTAAAGAGCTAAAGCAAAGTGTTCCTTTTTTACCATCAATTGTATCTAAAAAGCTCGATAAATCATCATATTCAACAACCGAACAATCCACTGAAAAGAAAGGATACCTTTTATTAGAAGAAGAACGGTGAATAAATTCTGCAATCTCCATTTTTCCTGCACCAGTATCGCCTACAAGAAGCACCGATCTAGATGACTTTGAAGCCTTGTCTATCAATGCAAGTATTTTTTCACTATAGAAGAAACGATCTGCCCAATTCTCTTTTAATGTGTTTTTTTCAGAGGTATTCATTACGTAAACCCCTCTGATTCTTTGATTTTGATTCCAAACTTTACGATATTGAACTAAAAAATATCCATCATCCAAAGCGCGATAATTCAAATCATAAAAACCATCATCATTTTCTAAATACAAATCGTGATTTTCTGAAGTTAAATGTTCTTTTAAAAGATCATAAGGCAAGGACAATTCATCATTTTTTGAATAACACATTACAACTTCTTTTTTACTGTTAAATACTACGCTTGTCCAAGATTTTCTACTGTGAATCATCTCAAGAAAATAAAGTCTATCATTATCTCTTTTTATTCTTTGTGCGACAATAATCGCGCTTTCTATTGCTTCTTTGACGCTTTCTTCACCAGAAATAAGTAATAAATTGCTAATTCCATTTTTTTCCGCTTCTTGACATGCAACAGTGTCACCTATAATCAATTCATAATTTTGTTTTTGCAGTTCTTTATATAAGTCTGAAAGTTGACGGTTTGAAGTAACTGTAAACAAATCTACTCCAGTATTCATAAAAACATCTACACTATGAGCCCCTTTTATTATATTTTCATAACCTACCAAGGCTTTTTTTCCATGAATATTTTCAACCATTTTAAAAGCGCGCATGAAATCGTAGCCCGATATTCTAATATCCATAACAAACATATCCGTAGATTTTCTAATAAGCGTAGCAGTTCCTCCACGAGATATCACAATATCATAACGATTCTTAATCGTTTTAACTATTTCTAATCCTTCATCTAAGTTTCCAACATAAATATCCAGATTTATTTGACTTGCATAATCTGGAGCAACAGATAAAAAAGTTTCTTTAAGTCCCTCATATGGAGCAATTACCAATCCATTTACTTTTTCCATACTATTATTATAGAATAAATTAGAGGAGATTTGTTATGAATAATTTATTAAAAGGTAAAACAGCAATTATTACTGGCGCTTCTAGTGGAATTGGCAAAGCAACTGCTATTACTTTAGCAAAAGAAGGTGCAAATGTAGTTATAACTTCTAGAAGAGAAAAAGAACTACATGAACTGGCTAACGAAATCAATGCTTTTGGAAAATGCAAATATATTGTTGCAGATGGTAATGACTTGTCAAATGTGGAAAGAATTTTTTCTTTCGCGATTGAGAAGTTTAAAAAAGTAGATATTCTAGTCTGCAATGCAGGAATGGCCTTACGTCAACCAACACTTGAAATGACACCTGCACAGTGGAATCAAGTTATGGATGTTAATCTTACTTATCCGATGTTTCTTGCACAAAGTGCCATAAAAATGTTTGAGAAACAAGGAGGCGGAAAAATTGTTATGGTTTCATCCACTGCTGGAAAAAATATTAATCTTGGCGCCTCTCCATCTTATGGCGCATCAAAAGCAGGATTGTTGTATTTAGTAAGACATATAGCTGCTGAGTTTGGCAGTAAAGGAATATATGCAAATGCTGTTTGCCCTGGTCCAGTAGCAACAGATATAACAAAAACATGGACCCCTGAACATAGAGAAAAAATTCTAGCTGATCTTCCATTAGGTCGTATGGGAACAAGTGAAGATATAGCCAATTGTATTCTTTTTTTAGCCTCTAGTTTGTCTGACTATGTAAACGGAGAATCATTATTGGCTAATGGCGGAAGATATATGCAATAACTTTTAATTCATATTAAATACAGTTAAAATTTACATCATTATAAAAGATACGTTTTACGACAATAAACATATTAATCTATTGCTATACATTGCATAAAGAAAATACCTTGTTTAAAAAGTGTCTACAATCATTTTTAACAGTATTTTATCATATGTATTTTTCTAAAATCATATTATGGAATTCTCTTCTAATTTTAATCATTTTATCATCCCTAGTTGGATAAGCTGCATTGGTCAAAAGAACAATGGCAATTTCTCTAACATAATCTATATAGAGGGAAGTTCCTGTAAAACCAGTATGATACAAACAGCAATCACTATAATGTAATCCCATGGACTCACCTTCTTGAGCAAAAATCCAACCAATTGTTCTAGATAAATTTAAACCTTTTGTATAAGGTTTTTTTAATAATTGGATAGTTTCTTCTTTTAANATTTCTTTTCCTTTATATTTGCCATTATTTAAAAACATTTGAGCAATCTTGCTGACTGATTTTAAATTACCAAATAAACCNGCATTACCTGCTTTCCCACCAATAATGTTAGCTTTACCATCATGAACAANNCCTCTTATCTCCCCTCTTTCTGCTGTCACCTCAGAAGGGACACAATCTTTTTCTTTTCCCTTTTCTTTAGCATTATACATAATCTCATTTAATTCTAATGGTTCAAACAAGACCTCTTTAGCATATTTTTCAATATCACCTTTAAAATACTCAATAACTTTTCCTAAAACGATATAACCAAAACAAGAATATTCAACAAAGGTACCTGTTGGANTGCTTTGTTTTAAAGAAATAAGAAATTGCCACAACTGTTGTTTATCTTTACATTTTCGATAATCTTTATTATCAGCAACTATTCCAGAAGTATGAGTTAATAAATGCATAATATTTATATCTTCAAACGGAAATTCTGGAAAGATTTCAACTATCTTTGTTTCAAAAGAAATTAGTCCCTCTTCAATCATTTTTAATATCAGATTAGTTGTTATTAAAACTTTTGTCAGTGATGCTAAATCATATAAAGAATTTTCATCTATTGGATCATTTTCAAAAGTTTTATTTCCTAGGTAATATTCATCAACAGAATCCTTAGTAACAAAACCAATAGCTGCTCCAGCCAATACTTTTTCTTCAACATATTTCTTTATTACTTCCACACCATATTCAATATATTTCATAGCTATAACCTTTCTATTTCTATTTTGTTTTTCATTATTTCTAATTCTTTTTCAAATAAAAGGACATCATTAGAAAAAAGAAAACCTGTCCCAACGGAGTTTTCTTTTAGAAAGGATAAAGCTTTATTAACATTTATCCCTTTTCCTCCATAACAAATTTCCTTTTTGTCCATAACATTTGTTTTTTCTTTGTTTAAATTACCAACGTAGATATGGTAATCTATCGCTAAATTTAATGTTACAGTAATAATCACTTTATTATTTCATTTCCGCCATTAACTTATTCAAGTTTNCAATTCCAGTTCTGCCAATCTGCATCAATTCTTCAATATCGATTTCACNAATATCTTCAGCGCTGAATCTTCTTCCCATAAGTTCTAATAACATTGTGAAGTTCATTCCTGTGATAACCTGCATTCTGTCATTTAAAACAAACATACTTCTATTTGAAGGAGTTCCGCCTAATAAATCAACCATCGCAATAACACCACTGCCATCATCAATTTCAGCAACCGCTTCTCTAATTCTTTCATCGAATAACTCAGGATTGTCTTCTGGCGCCAAATTTAAAGCCTTNATATTTGGAATATCCTCACCAAAGAATAATTTGCTAGATTCTAGCATGCCTTCTGCCATTGCCCCATGGCTCATTAATAAAATACCAATCATTTTTAATACCTCGTTTACTATATAACAATTATAACAAAGCCCCTATTTAAAAGGCAAACTAAACACCATTAAAATAGTTTTGCTTTTTTATTTTAATTATTTTCCTTTTATTATACTCTAATTTTTAAATATATCTTTTTAAAAATCAAAAAAAGAGATATCACAAGACATCTCTTTAGTAAACTATTTACTTAATTAAGCAATAATTTCTGTAACGTTACCAGCACCTACTGTTCTTCCACCTTCACGAATTGAGAACTTAGTACCTTTTTCAACAGCAATTGGATAAATTA
>JGI24710J26742_10001708_pt1 | contig 19990 bp, 19 predicted proteins | sample BioPla2DNA2_FD_26742 | JGI IMG/M metagenome (IMG submission 26742) | reverse complement strand
GAGAAATTATAGAGGGTAAAAGAGATGTATACAAAGGGAGACTTTCATATTCACTCTACAGAGTCGGATGGGGAACTAAAGCCGGGAGAAATAGTTTTATTNGCTAAAGAAAGAAATTTAGATATAATTGCCTTAACTGACCATAACACTGTAAGGGGTAATAAACAAGCGGTTAAAGTAGGAGAAATTTTTGGAGTTAAAGTAATACCTGGAATAGAGTTATCTACAAGATATAAGGGAAGCAAAGTTCATATACTGGGCTATTTTGTTGATGATAAATATCAAAGTGATGAATTTAAAATGGTTTTAGATAATTTGCGAAAAAAGAAATTTAAGGCTTGTCAAATTTATTTTCAAGGTAAACTAAGCTTTAAGTCAGAAGGAGGAAAAATATCTACACCAGCAGGAATAGAGTTACTTCATCATTTCAATGCAAAGGTTGTATTAGCTCATCCAACCCTTCTTAAAAGAGAGGCCTTTGAAAAGATAATAGATTTAAATTTTGATGGAATAGAAGCAAGATATTATAGAAATAAGCCTGGAGAAGAAGAATATTTTATAAAAGTAGCTAAAGAAAAAAACATAATATATACTGCAGGTTCAGATTTTCACAGGTTATCTAAAGTAGATTTAAAGCATGGAACCTTAGGGCAAATATATTTAGAAGAAGAGGAAATAGAGAATTTCTTAAATATTTTATTTTGAGAAATAGTCTCATTTTTAAATTCTGTATGGGGGCTCGGACAGACGGCATTTATTAGCGCAAGGACAAGCCCTCTTACATATTTTGAGCATTGATATTAATAATAACTATTTATATAATAAAAAGAATCAAAGAAATAATATAAACATATGATAAAGAATACTAATATAAATAGGGGATAAAATGTTCATAAGATATAAAAATATAAAAGGAAAAAAGCTTATAGATGTTAGAACTAAAATAGAGTTTGAAACTATGAATATGACACCACATAATATACCGGTGATAAATGAAAAGCAGCATAAAAGAATAAAAAAGTTTTACCCTATAGCTATTTTTATAATTGTTTCATCAATAATAAAAAATAAAGAAGAAATAAAAAATGNATTAATAGAAATGTCAAATAATAAAAGGGAAGAAATTATAATAGCTTGCTCTAGAGGAAGACTGAGGAGTCCCATTACTTACATATATGCAAGAATTCTTGGAATAAGGTGTAAGGTTTTATGGGGTGGGTTAAAGAAAAGATATAAGAAATTAGAGAAAAGTTAAAAGCCAATGCTTAAAAATTAAGCATTGGCTTATTTGATTTCTAAAATAATAATCCAAAATACCGGTACTCTGATTTTGATCCCTATCTCACGATAGGTGGGTGTCCGCACAGATGTTTCAATCAGTTTCAATGCCGCAAAGGGGACTCACATGAAAGTACATTTCCGCATCTAGATATTGAACTCCCGTAGCAAAAGTGTAGGTTCAAAATAAGAGCTTAACGCATATTTCAGACTGTTTTCTTGTTGTGACACTATAATAACATCACTAATAATAAATTTCAAGTGATTTTATTATGGAAATTTCAACATATATATATAAAGTTCTTATTCTTTTCCTAAAATTTGTCTAGAATGATAATCTTTTGATTTATTTTGCTCATAATTTTTATAATAGTCTTTTTTAAAAATATAAGAATAAATTATATTTAAAATATAATTAAAAGAAATTTGTGAAGCAAAAGGGGCAATTTTATCATCAATAGACTCGCAATTTGGAACTAAAATACTTAAATCTATTAGTTTATTAAGGGTACTGCCTTCAGAAGCAGTAATTAAAAGTGATTGGATTCCTTTCTTTTTAAGTAAAAGTGCATATTGGGTATAGTCATAATGCTTGCCACTATAAGTTAGAAAAATTACAATATCCGATTTTGTAGCATTTAAAACATTGCAAGAACCAGCATTTAGCTTATCTGCTAAAATAACATATTTATTTATTTTCATCATTTTATTTGCAAAGTTTAAAGCACTTATGTAAGAATCGCCCTTAGCAAAAATAAAAATACGTTCTGCATCACTTATTAAGGGTAAAGCCTTATTTAAATCTTCGTTATTTAACATTAAATAAGACCTATCAATAATTTCCTTAGTCAAGTCTGCCATCTTCCTGCAAATTTCTTTATTAGAATCCTTTTCACTAAAGGGTATATTAAAGTCGATTTTATTTTGTAAGTTATAAGAATTTTCTACTTCCTTAATAAGCTGAATTTTTAACTTCTTAAATCCATCTAAACCTAGCTTACGACAAAAACGTATTATAGTTGTATTTGAAGTAAAAGTTTCTTTTGCAAGTTTTTGTATTGTTAGATTCTCAATGTTATCAAGATTTTTTAAAATATATTCTGCTATTACTTTTTCTGTATCATTAAAATCAGGATTATGATTAATATTATCTAAAAGCATGGTTTATCTCTCCTTTTAATTATTATATAGCAGCTTTATTTTTACTTCAAATATAGAATAAGCTAGCGGTAAGAAAGTAAGAGGGAAGAAGTAAAAGTAACAGGTAAAAAGTGAAAAGTAAAAAATAAAAGGTAATAGCTAAGAGGTAAAGGGTAAGGATAAAGAAGTACAAAGTAAAAGGTAATAGGTAATAGGTAAGAGATGGGGTAAAGGTAAGTACTAAAAGTTACAAGAAAGCAGAAAATTATAAAAAGTTTTGTTACTATTTTTCTCAATTCCTTAAGATCCGTTGATAAATAGGGTTAAGTGGATAATAATTAAGTTAAGTTGAAGGGGAGGTAGTATATATGAAGGATAAGAAAGAATTGAAAATTGTAATTTGTGGTGGAGGTAGTACTTATACACCTGGAATAGTAAAAAGTTTATTAGTAGAAAAAGAAAATATAAATATTGGTGAATTATGGCTTTATGATATTGATGAAGAGCGTCAAAGAAAGGTTGCTCTAATAGTAAATGAAGTTGTAAAAACTTATGCTCCAGAAATAAAAATGGTTTTAAGTGTTAAACCAGAGGAAGCTTTTAAGGATGCAAATTTCATTATGGCACAAATGAGGGTTGGAAAGCTAACTATGAGAGAAACTGATGAAAGGATTGCCCTAAAACATGGTGTGGTTGGACAAGAAACTTGTGGACCAGCAGGAATGTCCTATGGCTTAAGAACCATTTATCCTATGGTTGAATTAATAGATTACTGTGAAGAATATGCAGCAGAGGATTATTGGATAATTAACTATTCAAATCCAGCAGCAATTGTGGCTAAGGCTACTCAAAAATTACGTCCAAGTGCAAGAATTTTAAATATTTGTGATATGCCAGTGGAAATTATAGCTAGAATGGCAGAAATTCTTAAAACTGACCTATCCCATTTAGAAGTTGATTACTTTGGATTAAATCACTATGGCTGGTTTACATCTGTACGTAAAGATGGGGTAGATGTAACAGAAGAGCTTAAAGAACACGTTAGCAAGTATGGATATTTATCAGAAGAAAGTTACAAGGATGCCTTAGTTAAGGATCCAGACTGGGCCCATACTTTTGAAAACCAAAAGCATATCTTAAACTTATTTAAAGATTATTTACCAAACACTTATATGCAATACTACTTATTAAGTGATGAAATTGTTAAATATTCAGATCCTAACAACACAAGAGGAAGTCAAGTAATAAATGGGCGTGAAAAGAGATTATTTGAAGCAGTGGAAGCTCACGAAAGAGGAGAAGATGTTGATTTAACTCAATTCTTTGTTGGTGTACACGGAGAATTTATAGTANATGTTTTAAAATCCCTAGCCAATGATTTAAGATCAAGACACTTAGTAATTGTAGAAAACAATGGAGCAATTGCTAATGTTCCTGATGATGCAATGGTAGAAGTTCCAGCTTATATTACAAGCCATGGACCAGAACCAATCCGTCAAGGAGAAATACCTAAGTTCTACAAGGGCTTAATTGAACAACAAGATGCCTGTGAATCATTACTTGTAGAAGCAGCTATTAAAAATTCCTATGACACAGCATTAAAAGCTTTTGTTATGAATAGAACAATTCCATCATCCTTTGTTGCAAAAGCAGTGTTAGATGAATTAATGGAAGCTAATAAGGAATACTGGCCAGAATTAAGATAGAAGATTAGATAAAGACTTTGTACTAGCTGCAAGGTCTTTATTTATTATAAGAAAAATGAATGATTAACTTCCCTTAATCTAATAATAGTAGTAAATAAATCTACTAAAAATTAAGGAAGTGAAACAAATGAAAAAGAATAAAGAAAAAAGATATAAATATATGATAATTATTTTCCTAGCAGCCTTTATTACTTCTTTAGCAGTGTTTTTTTACTTCAGAAATGACACGGGACTAAATGTTACAGCAGATAATGATTATATCATTGTCCCAAAGCCCCTCTTGTATGTGCCAGGGAAGGGAGAATTTACTTTTAAAGAAGCTACCTCAATTTATGTAGCAGGAAATACAGAAGAAGAAACAGAGGAAATTGCTAAAATTGCAGAATACTTTAAAGGAAAAATAAAACCTGCAACAGGTCTTGAACTACCTATTATTAAATCTCAAGAAGTTCCAGTAGGAAGTGTATATTTAACAACTATAGATGGGAAAGAAGACAAGGGTAATGAAGGTTATGAAATAATAACTAGCCCAGAAAATATAAAAGTTATAGCCTATAGGCCAGAGGGACTATCAAGGGCAGTTCAAACCCTAAGACAAATGCTGCCTACAGATGTTGAAAAAGATACCCTAGTTCCAAATGTAAAATNGAGCATTTCTTCTTCCACCATAGAAGATAAGCCTGAATATGAATATAGGGGCTTAATGATTGATGTAGCAAGGCACTTTTTTACATTAGATGAAATTAAGGGGCAAATAGAAAATGCAGCTCAATTTAAAATAAATAAAGTTCACTTACACCTTAGTGNTGACCAAGGCTGGCCTTTAGAAATAAAAAAGTGGCCCGACTTAGCTAAAAAATTGGAGGAAGCACAAAGGTAGGCGGGGGAACTGGAGGCTACTACACTCAANAAGAATTTATAGATCTAGTAAACTTTGCTCAAGAAAGATATGTAGAAATAATACCTGAATTTGATATGCCAGGCCATAGTAATGCAGCCCTAGCCTCCTATGGATTCTTAAATCCAGATGGCAAAAATAGTTCAAAAGTATGGAAAAACTCCAATAGGCTGGGACCCAATAGATACTTCTCCAGACACAGATTCCTCTGTGGTACTGCAAAATTGGAAAGATTCCAATGCTTCAGCTAGAGAAAAAAATATGAAGATGATTATTTCAATTGCAGGAAAAACATATTTAGATATGAAATATAACGAAAGCACCCCTTATGGCTTAGACTGGACACCAAAGGAAGAAAGAAATTGGGTTGAGTATAAAATAAGGTTGGAAAAGCAGAAGGAGAGACTGAAAAATCAAGGGATAAATTTTTATATTTATTATTCACCTCAAAATTTTGAAAATACTTNTATAAAAAAATTAAAAATATTGGTTTTNTGCGAATNTACGTTCTTTAATATGTCAATAATTATAGCTAGGTAACTATTCTAAATACCAATAGAAAATGATAAAATAGAGGTGTAACATGAGTGAGAATAATAAGAACAATATTCACGATAAAAGTTATAGAGACTTATTTTCTAACAAAGAAACATTTCTAAATTTAATCCAAAGCTTTGTTAGCGATACGTGGGGTAAGAAATTAACTAAAGATAACTTAGTATTAGTTAATAAATCCTACATATTATCCGACTATGAAGAGCAAGAATCAGACATAGTGTATAAGGCTAACTTCGATGGAAATGATGTATATTTTTATGTTTTATTAGAATTTCAAAGTTCTGTAGATTTTAGAATGCCAATAAGGCTGCTGCTCTATATGATAGAAATATGGAGAGAAAAGTTAAAAAACACTAAACTCAATGAATTTAAAAGAAAGTCCTTTAGACTTCCAGCTATAGTTCCAATTGTTTTATATAATGGTAAAAACAAATGGACTGCAGCTAAAGAATTAAGGGATGTAATTAGTAATAGTGAAATTTTTGGAGATAATATATTAAACTTCAAATATAAGTTTATTGATGTTAATAGGTTCGAAAAGGAAGAACTTTATAAGAAGCAAGATATTTCTTCAGCTATATTTTTACTAGATCAAAATATAAATAGAATTGAGTTTTACAATAGACTAAAAGACATAATAATAGGATTTAATAAACTTTCAACAGAAGAAAAAATACAGCTCAAACGCTGGTTAATGAATATAAATATAGCGGAAAAAGATTTTAAAGAGAATATTGAAAAGATATTTAATGCTAATAAAGAGGAGGTTTTAAATATGACTTCTAATATTTCAAAAGGCTTAGAAAAATTAAAGGAAGATGGTAAAATTGAAGGAAAAACTGAAATTTTAATTAAACAATTATCGAAGAAATTTAAATCTATACCAGAAGAATATATTGAAAAAATTAAATCCTTACCTGAAAACATCATTGAAAATATAGCAACTGATATTTTTGATATTCTAACTGTTGAAGATTTGAAAAAGTATTTTTAACATACAAAAAAAGAGCTATCCCTAATAAAACATCTATAGATATCCTTGCTTTATTTAACCTTCAGTTAATATTTCCCCATTCTTTACAACTGTAATTGGTGAACTGTTAAGAATTTTTCTTAAGGCTGGAAATTTAAGAATTACAAATAAGGAAATAAGATAAAGAATCACTAATACAACAGTTGTAATCATTGATCCCTCTAGCCCAAGACCTTCATCAGATAATGGATGGGCAATAATATTTCCAATTACTAAGGCAATAACAAAATCTAGCAGCCTTAATTGGGAGAGGGTACGCTGCCCTAGGACTTTAGCAACAACTAATAAAAAGAAATAAGCAACAGTGGCACCAAGAATCCAATCCATAGCTGTTAGTGTTTCTTGAGATTGAAAGAAATCCAACATATAATTTTTCTCCATTTTCTTTAAAGTTATATATAGTCTTATAGATAATAACAATCTTATTCTAACCAAATAGTAAGGAAATAATTTAAAGCTTACTATTACAGGATGAATTATTAACTTGCGATCCACCCATAATGAGCATTTTAATTCAGGAGCAAATGTTAATAGGGTAAAGCAGTTTAAGGAAAATAAGGAGTGGATGATAAAACAGATACAAGCAGCTTTAAATTAAGGAATGTTAACAATAGGTAACAACTATAACATAAATCCCTTTAATATGTTAAGATATTAAAAGAGACAAAACATAGTTCACTGGAGGGAAATTAATGATAAAACTTATAGCATCAGATATGGATGGGACATTATTAAATAATGACCATGATATAGATAAGGAAACAGTAGAAGCCATTAGAAAGGCAGAAGAGGCAGGAATAATATTTGCCATATCTACAGGGAGAGAATATGATAGCGTCAAGGTGGTATTAGATAAACACAATATTAAAGCTCAATGTGTACTTTCAAATGGTGCAGAGTATAGAGATGAGGATGGAAATATTATAGAAGTACTAAATATAAAACAGGAAAGTGCCAGGGAAATTGTAGAGATACTGCATGAAAATAAATTACCATCTCGTATATTTACTAATAAAGGTACATTTACTACTTCTACAAAAGAAGAAGCCCTACAAGAAATTGTTTATAGAACCATGAGTTTTAATAAAGAATTATCAGAAAGTGAAGCTAGGAAAATAGCAGAAAAATTACACTTCTTTACATCATTAAAATTCGTAGATGATATCAATAAGTTCTTTGAAGATGGGATAGAAGTAAGAAAATTTGTTGCTTTCCATAATGATATAGATCTTTTAAATAAGATAAAAGAAAAAATAAGTGGAATTGAAGACCTAGAAATAACATCTTCATTTTACGATAATATAGAAATCACTAATAGTAAGGCTAAAAAGGGAACAATCTTAGAAAAAGTAACTAGAAAAATGGGATTAAAAAATGAAGAAGTTATGATCTTAGGGGACAGTTTTAACGATTATTCAATGTTTGAAGTATTCCAAGAAACTGTTGCCATGAAAAATGCAATACCAGAAGTTAAGGCTATTGCAAAATACATAACAGATACTAATGATAACTTAGGGGTTGCTAAGGCTATATATCATGTTCTAAATAATAGTATGGAAAAAATGATTAAGTAAATACTAATAATATAGAACATAAAAAGGGTGAAAATTATGAAAGCTTATAAAATAAAAATAGAACTTACAGGGAGCAAACCATTAATATGGAGAAGAGTATTAGTACCAGAAGAAATTACATTTGAAAGATTACATGATGTAATTCAGTTTGCCATGGGATGGGGAAACGACCACCTATATGACTTTAACTTAAAAGAAGAAAAATTACGTATTACTAGTGATGAAGAAGTTGTAAAGGAGTTTGAATACTATTCTAAATTAAAGCTTACAGAAAAAAATGACCCTAATGGATACATAAGAAAGAGGCTAGAAATAAAGCCAAAACTTAGCAGCAAAGTAAAAATAGATAAATATCTAATAAAAGAAAAAAATATAGAATATGTATATGATTTTGGAGACTATTGGAAACATAATATAACCTTAGAAGAAATTATAGAAGATTATGAATATGCTTATCCAATGTGCATAGAAGGAGAAGGGGCATGTCCACCGGAGGATGTNGGTGGAATATATGGNTACGCAGAATTTCTAGAAATAATAAAAGATGAAGCGCATCCACAACATGAAGAATTAAAACAGTGGGCTGAAGAGGTAGGTTACGAAGAGTTTAATATGGACGAAACCAACTATTCTATGGCAGACCTTCTTAAGCTGAAAAAGTAAAATAAAAAAATACACTACGCTTGGTTTATTTTAGCTGCATGTTGTGCAATACAATTTGCTGGTGTGGGTACTTTTATGAATAGTGCAGGAATATTTTTTGCGCCTGTAACAGAAGAATTAGGAATTAGTGTGGGGCAGCTATCTGTTTATATGACCTTAATGGGAATCTTTATGACAATAGCAATACCTTTTGCTGGTAAGGCTATATCAAGATTTAATATTAAAGTTATATTAACAGTAGCTTTTATCATTAGCCTTTCAGCAGTTGCANCCATGTCCTTATATAATGCAGTTTGGCAATGGTATGTATCTGGAGTTATTATTGGAATATGCAGTGGTTTTGCCTTTGCTGTTACTGTACCAATTGTTATTGGAAACTGGTTTTANAAGAAAAATGGATTAGCAATTGGTATATCTTCAGCCTTTGCAGGAGTTGGAGGAGCAATTTTAACACCAACTGTATCAAAATTTATAAATCAATTTGGTTGGAGAAGAGCTTATGTAATGCTGGCAGTAATAGTTGCTATAATAGTTTTGCCCTTTACACTATTCGTAATTAGCTTTAAGCCGGAAGATAAGGGTTTAAAGCCTTATGGCTACCAGGAAAAAGAAGATGTACAAAATAGAAATAGTAATGTAAAAGCAACTGGAGTACCACCAATGAAAGCCTATAAAAGTTTTGCATTTATTTTATTATTTATAGGTTTAGGAACTATAGCTTTCCTTGCAGGGTATTCACAATTGCTACCATCTTATGCCCTTTCAGCAAATTTATCTGTAACTGTAGGAGCAACAATGGTTTCATTTTATATGTTTGGTAATATTATTGCTAAATTAAGTGTTGGGGCCTTAAGTGATAAGTTTGGAATAACAGTAGTTGGAATGATTTATGATGCATTTGGAAGCTATATACCAACCTTTGTTTTGGGCATTATCTTAAGTATTATCGCAACTATATTAGTTTGGTTAGTCTTTAGCTTAACAAAAAGATTAGAGTGGGAAGAATAAAAAAAGCTAGTGCTTGTGATGGGCATTGGCAGATGTTTTAGTTGTAGAAAATTTAAAAAAGAGATGATAATTTCAAAGGCAATTATCATCTCTTTTTAAGTAGTATTTTTTGTTTTATCATAAGTAAATATTATTTTTTATAATTGGATTCTAGCTTATTAATAACTAAAGAAGCTCCTTTAGTTATTCCTGCAGTAACTACCAAACAAGTAGCTAATGCTGGAATACTAGTTGTTGTTGCTAGAGCAGTAGCAACTCCTGCAGAGGCAACTAAGAAATTTTCTTTTCTCATTATATACCTCCTTAATAATTACTTTATAATACAATACTATGCAGGGGATTAAGAAAGTGTTACTAAAAAAATAAGGGCCCATTATATTTATATGCTTGACTAGATAGAATGTGTTATATATTCAAAATTTATTTTATATTTTTTATAGTCAACAATTAGGTAAACTAATTTATTCTTGATATAATGATATTATTAGACAAACCATTAGACAAATTTTAAGAGGTGAAACAAATGAGAAGAAACAATATTCCAGGTTTCAGAAGTAATGTTATGTGGAAGAAAATTATTGCAGCTATATTTTATTTAATTATGCTGGGTATTTTATTAGTTCCTCAAGGAATTACTTTTGGAGACAAGTTATTAGTATCAATTGAAAAGATATTTGGTATGGTTATACCCTTTATGCTGATTTTCAATATTAAAAATCTTAGGGACAAGTTACCCTTATTTAAAAGGAAAAAGGTAGGTAGTACAATAATTGGAACTATCCTATTTCTTTTTGTTTTTTCAATGGTGATTAGTGCAACTTCTATTTTATACTCGCCACAATATAAGGCGGAACTTGCTATTGCCCAGGAGGAAAGAGAAGCTGAAGAAAGGGCAAAAGAGGAAGGAGAAAGGAAAGAAGCAGAAGAAAAAGTTAGAGAAGAGGAAGATGCTTTAGCAAAGGAAGAAGAGGCTAGAGCTAAGAAGGAAGCTGAAGAAAAAGCCAAAAAAGAAGCTGAGGAAAAAGCTAAAAAGGAAGAAGAAGCAAAAGAAACTTCTAATTCTGTAAGTGGAAATTTAAAAGTACATTTTATTGATGTTGGACAAGCAGATAGCATTCTAGTAGAACAGGGCAATAATGCAATGCTTATAGATGCAGGAAATAATGATGATACAGAAATATTAGAAAACTATCTGAATGACCATAATATAAAAGAATTACAATATTTTGTTGGAACTCATGCACATGAAGATCATATTGGAAGTGCTGATTATGTTATTAATTCCTTTAAAGTAAATAAGGTATATTTCCCAAGACAAACTGCAAATACAAGAACCTTTGAAGATTTTGTATCTGCAGTAAAGAACAAGGGATTAAAGCTTACAGCACCTTCTNTTGGGGAGAGCTTTAAGCTNGGGGAAGCTACAGTTACAGTGCTTGCTCCAAATAGTTCATCCTATGAAGATGCCAATGATTATTCTATAGTTTTAAAAATAACCTATGGAAAAACATCCTTCTTACTAACAGGAGATGCTGAAGCAGTATCAGAAAGTGAAATGGTAGCAGGGGGAATGGACCTGTCAGCTAGCTTATTAAAGATAGGGCACCATGGAAGCCGTTCATCAACAAGTGAAGCCTTCTTAAATAAGGTAAATCCAAAGTATGCTGTTATAACTGTTGGGAGAGGCAATAGTTATGGTCATCCAACTGAAGAAGTTATGAATAGACTAAAAGCACGTAACATACCAGTTTATAGAACTGATGAAAATGGAACAATAGTTGCAACAAGTGATGGNGATAATATAACCTTTAGTGTAGGGCCGGGAAGTTATAATTTTGCATCTTCTAGCTCTAAGAGTTCAAGTAGCAGTAATTCACAGACTAATAAAACAACAACATCAGAAAAACAATCAACTAGCAATACAAATTCACAATCTAGTTCACAATCAAGTTCTAAACCGAGTACCCAACCAAGCCCTCAACCAGAAACAACTGAAACTAGTACAAGTGGAACAGGTAAAATTAAGGGAAATATAAACTCTAAGGGTGAGAAAATTTATCATATGCCAGGTGGTGCATATTACGATAGAACAGATCCAGAAGTCTGGTTTTCAACAGAAGAAGAAGCTCAAGCAGCAGGTTTTAGAAGATCTAAAAGGTAGGTGTTTATTGTGAAAGTAATAATAGACAGGTTTGAAGGAGAGTTTGCAGTTTGCGAAAAAGAAGATAGAAAAATCATTGATATAGAAATTTCTAAACTTCCTTCAAATGCAAAAGAAGGAGATGTACTTAATATATCTAATGACACAATAACTATTGAGGTTGAAGAAACAGAAAAAAGAAGAAGAAAAATAGAAGAGCTTACAAAGGATTTGTGGGCTTAAATTTATTAAAATCCCCGCACTTAAAAGTTCATCAATGCGGGGATTATCTTTATAAACTGTATGTCATATCTTTATTTTTAAACCTTTTTATTATCCAGTACAAAGTAAAGCCTAAAGTATAGGCAATAAAGTCATAAAAGTCTCCAGTACTAGTAACTAAAAATATTGGTGTGATTACTTCCCAAAATATGCTGCATCCTAATGCAACAAGAAGAATAAGTTTGAGTTTTTTAATTTTATTGTATTTACTAAAAAGTAAAATAAGGTTTAACAAAGCCATAAAGGAAATTCCACCTAAGAAGTCATTATAATGGTTTCTTAGTAAGTAACCCAAATAAGGTATGTCTACTTTAAATTTTATTCCTTCATTAATGTAAAAAAGAATGGCCGACAAAAGGACAAGAAGGATATTTTGTTTATCATCTCTAGTGTGAAAATTATATTTCATCATATTAGCCACATAGTGCAAATATAGTTAATGCTACAAGTACTGCTCCTACAACTCCCCAAAATCCCAAACTTTTATTATTTTCACTCATAAATTTATTCCCCCTCCCAAGGTAAAGTAGTTTTTTTGTATATACTATACATTCTATGACACTGCTAATGAAGGTGTGTAAAGCTATAGGGATAAAATCTCTCTTTGACTTTTGAAAAATAATTAAAAATATATATTTTGGGTAACCTAATATNTGTAAACAAAAGAATGGAAGTGTGATAAATGAGAGAAACAAAAGATAAGAAAAAAATACATTATGCTTGGTTTGTTTTAGCTGCAACCAGTGCCATACAATTTGCAGGTGGTGGCGTTTTTATGAATGGGGCAGGAATGTTTTTTGAACCTGTTACAGAAGAATTAGGAGTTAGCATTGGCAAGCTATCACCTTATATGACACTGCTATGGATATCTATGACAGTAACAATACCTTTTGCAAGCAAGGCTATAGTTAAATATAACATTAAGNTTATAGAAACCTTATCCTTTGTAGTTGGCCTTTTAGCCTTTGGAGCCATGTCCTTNTATACANCAGTATGGCAATGGTATATGTCAGGAATTATTATTGGAATATGCAGTGGCTTTGCCTTTNTTGTGGCGGTACCAATTATTCTTGGGAANTGGTTTTATAAGAAAACAGGTTTAGCCCTAGGAATTTCCTCAGCCTTTGCNGGTATTGGTGGAGCAATTTTAACTCCTATTACAACAGTATTTATAGATAAGTTTGGCTGGAGAATGGCCTATGTCTTGCTGGCGCTAATAGCAGCTATTATAGTTCTACCTTTCACAATATTTGTAATCAGCTTCAAGCCCGAAGATAAGGGCCTAAAACCTTATGGCTATGGAGAAAAGGAAGAAGTGAAAAATAGTAATAGCAATTTACAAGCAAGAGGAGTAGCCCCTAAAAATGCCTATAAAAGTATAGCCTTTTATTTACTATTAATAAGTTTGGGGATTATTGCTTTCCTTACAGGTTATTCTCAATTGTTACCCTCCTATGCACTTACAGTAAATTTAACAGTGGCTATAGGAGCAGCAATGATTTCTTCCTATATGATTGGTAATGTTCTTTCTAAATTATTTGTTGGCGGTTTAATCGATAAATTTGGAGTTAAAATTGTATCAACCCTAAGCTTAATTATTTTAGGATTATCATTTGTTATATTAATTTTTAGCAATAATGTAGTTGTAGCCCTAGTAGGATCCTTTATACACGGTATTGGTCCAGCAGTAAACTTAGTTATATAGAGGCAAAACTTTATAATAAGATGATATTTTAATAATGCAGGGGACATAGAGAAGTTTAAATAATCTGCTAAATTATTAATTTTAAGGGATATTTATATAAAAATTGACATTAATTATTTACTAGTGCTATACTTAAATCCATAAGTAATGGGTATAGAGGTGGTTCCATGTCTGTAAAAAGAGTTACTATGAAAGATATAGCTAAGGAAGCTGGAGTTTCAACTGCTACTGTTTCCTATGTGCTAAACTATTCCAATAAGGAAAAAATAAGCCATGAAACTAGGATGCGTATATTTGAAGCTGCAAACAAGCTTAAATATGTTCCAAATATGAATGCAAAATCTCTAGTTAGCAAGAGAAGCTATATGGTGGGAATAATAATTAATATAGAAGAAAAAAATAAAAAGAGCAAATTATATCAGTATTATGATTTATCAAGGGAAATGCAAAGAAAACTAAATACCCTAGGCTATGATGTGCTTTTACTGCCTACAAAAGAAGTAATGAAGGATCTAGCAATAGGGCAAAAGCGATCTCTTGACGCCATATTCATAGTAGATTTAAATGAAGAAAAGTTTAAGGAAATTGCAAATCAATTTTATGTACCTGCAATTTTTATAGAGGGCTATGTAGAAGATGATATTTTTTGTAAAATCCTAACTGACTTTGATGCAGTTTTAGATAGGGCAGAGGAATACTTAGGTAAGGAATACTATCTAGTTATGGATGACTATTCAAATAAAAGAATTTTAGACACCATATTAAAGAGAATCCCAAGGAAAGATGTCTTTATTAATAAATACGAAAATAACTTAAAAGAGTTTTTAGAAGAGAGAAAAGAGAAAAAAGGCCTAGTTATTGGGGAAGTATTAGGAATGCAGGTAGAAAAGTATGTAAGTAATAAAAACCTCTGTGTAGTTGTAAATTCTAAGAGGGATATTATGCTCTTACCAGATACTAAAACAATTACTGTAAGCAATAAAGAAAAGGCTGAAAAGGCTGTAGAAGTAATGGAAAAATTATTAAGATTTGAAAATGTAGATAATATTAATCATCTTGTATATATAAAACCACTAAAAAATAAATAAAAGTCTTAAGAAAATTGTGCAAGTATACAAAAGCGCAATTTTCTTTTTTTATTTAATAGAAAAAATTAAGTAATTAATAAAAGCCTAGCCCATGAAGATAGAATTGTATCTACTAAGCTTTTCTATGTGCAAATTTACTTAAGTAAAAAAGTTAAGCAAAGTTAAATTTTATTATAAAAAATAACTCTTGTTAAAAATTCCAAACTTGTTTAAAAAGAGTAAAAAACCATTGATATCGTTAATTGTAAAGGTTATAATTCCAATAGATTAAACGCATAATTGATTATAGATTATTAATGAAAGGAGACAATTATTATGAATTTTGCAGCAATTATCCATGAGGCTAAAAGTGCCTTAGCATATGCCTATAGCGAGGATAAGCTTCATGTAAGAATAAAAACAGCAAAAAATGATGTAGATAATATTGAAATTTTAGCAGTAGACCCCTTTAACTGGATTCCAAGAAGAGATGGAAGTGGAATTTATGATTTTGATATAGCTTCAATTAAGAAAATTAAAATGGAAAAGGAACAAGTAACAAGGGATCACGACTCTTGGTTTGCAGAAATTAGTGATATAAGCTGGAAGAGAATCAAGTATTGTTTTATCCTTGAAAATAAAAATGAAAAATATATATATGGAAGTCACTATAGGCTNCCATATACAGAAGATAAAAGAAAGCTATATGATTTATCTAATTATTTTAACTACCCTTATATAAATGAAGAAGATCTATATACAGCTCCAGACTGGGTAGAAAATACAGTTTGGTATCAAATATTCCCTAAAAGCTTTTATGGAGCAAATAATAGTGAAGAAGGAAACTTACTTGGCATAATAGAAAAGCTTGATTACATTAAAGAGGCTGGCTTTAATGGAATTTATTTAACTCCAATTTTTGAATCCCCTAGTCAGCATAAGTATGATACTACAGATTATTTTAAAGTTGATGAGGAATTAGGAGATAATGAAACCTTTGGAAAGTTAGTTCAAGAAGCCCATAAACGTGGAATTAAGGTTATGCTAGATGCAGTATTTAACCATTGTGGATTTTTCCATCCCTATTGGCAGGATGTAGTTAAAAACGGGAAAAACTCTAAATACTTTGATTGCTTCTATGTGCTAGATCCTAATAAGCCAATAGTTGCTGGTCAAATAATAGATGGCAAACCAGAAGCTGTGCCAAGGGAAGAATTAAATTATTTCACCTTTGCCTANACCCAATCAATGCCAAAGTGGAATACAAGCAATCCCCTTGTAAGAGAATACCTACTAAAGGTTGCTGCCTATTGGGTTGAAAAATATGATATAGATGGCTGGAGACTAGATGTTTCCAATGAAGTATCCCATGATTTCTGGAGAGAACTTAGGAAGAGATTAAAGGCTATAAAACCTAGCTTATATTTACTAGGTGAAAATTGGGATAATTCCTATCCTTGGCTAAAGGGTGACCAATTTGATGCAGTTATGAATTATGAGTTTTCAACTCCTATTTGGGCCTACTTCCGCTTAAATAATCCTGAAAAAGCTAGATATAGTGATAAGGACTTGAAATACGAATTAAGCAAGCTATTAGTAAGTTATCCAAAACATTTAACTAAAAACCTTTTTAACCTTTTAGATAGCCATGATACAGAGAGATTTTTAACCATGGTAAATGAAAGGATAGAGCTGGCTAAACTTGCCTATATTATATTATTAACCTATCCAGGTTCTCCATCTATTTATTATGGCAGTGAAATTGGTATGACAGGGGGAGAACATAGCAATAGGGAACCAATGATTTGGGATGAAGCTAAGCAAAATAAAGATCTATTATCCTTCATAAAAAAATTAATTCAATTACGTAAAAATCANCAGAGCTTTAGAAGTGAAAACTTGCAGTGGATAAGCCTTGAAAATGTAGATGATCTTTTAATCTATAAAAAGGAAAGTGAAAAGGAGGTCTTATATGTAATTATAAATAACAATGATAAAGCTAAGAAACTTGTAGTTCCAGGAGAAATAAGAGGAATAGAAGTTAGGGACTGCATAGAAGAAAATAATATTTTAATAAATAAAGAAATAGAACTTTTCCCATATGACTATAAACTTTATTTACAAGAAAAATAGCATGCTTATTAATGGAGTCGCAAAATGTGACTCTATTTTTTATAATACGATAAAAAGTAACAAAATGTTAACAAAGTGCATTCTGGGAATTAGGGAAAAATATGTTAATATAATATTAAATTTATATTAAAATTTATGTTGAAAATATAAAAATTATAGGAAAAGTACATTAAGACAGGGGGAGACAACTATGGATAAAAGAAAAAAGGCAGTTAGTATAGGACGAAAAATAATGGTTCAAATAATTGCTTTAGTAATAGCAATTATTTCTTTTTCTTCNGTTCTATCCTATTCAAAGACAAAATCAAACATTCTAGAAAGAACCTATGACACTTTAACAGAAAGAACAAAAGATAGTGCAGCAGCAATTGAAAGGGAATTTTTTTATCGCAAAGAACAATTAAATTACATGGCTTCATTGCCGGAAATAAAGTCAATGGATTGGAAAGTGCAAAAGCCTCTTCTTATTGAGTTAGCAGAAAAATGGAATTATGATAGTATATTTATTGTTGATAGTAAAGGCTTTGGCTATTATCCATCAGAAACAGAGCCCAAGGATCAGTCAGAAGAAGAGTTTTTTAAAACAATNCAGGAAAAGGGAACCTTTATTACTGAACCTTTCATAAGACAGGAAGAAAGAGAATCAATAACTACTATTGTTTTACCTATTAAAGGAGACTCTGATTCAGTATTAGGATACATATGTGGGACTATTAAGCTAGATGAAATAAATAAAATTGTACAATCCATAAAAATTGGAAATGAAGGATATGCATTTTTACTAAATGATTATAATAAATTTGTTGCTCATCAGGATATGGAGTTAGTTATAAATGAAATAGACCTTTTTGGCTTTTTTAACCCTGATGAAGATGAATTAATAAATAATAAATTACGAGACTTTTCTGATAGGACAAAAGGTAGTGAAGGTGCAGTTGAAAATTTAAAAATAGGAGAATCTAATCTTTATATTTCACACTCAAAAGTTAACAATACTCCTTGGACAATATATCTTGTATCTTCATCAACAGATATATTAGGTGGAATTAATGAAATTGCAGTTCAACAAGTAATGTCAGCTTTTGTCTTTATAATAGTTGGAGTAATGATTTCTATATTTATTAAGAGATATTTAACATCAGAAATAGATAATATTAAGAAATATTCTACAGAATTATCATCATATAACTTATCCTATAAAGGGGTTGCAAAGGAAAATAACGAATTTGGACAAGTTATAGAAGCATTAAATTCTGGTGTAGATGCTTTAAATACAACTATTACCGAAGTAAAATTAAAGAGTGATGAAATTTTATCAAGCAGTGAGGAAATAGATTCTATGTTATCTGAAATAGCAGTTGAATTAGATGAAACTTCAGCTACAACAGAAGAAATTTCAGCTAGTATGGAGGAATTTAATGCAGCTTTACATGAGGTAAACAATNCTTCTGAAACAATAAATATGGATGCAAAAGCAGCAGTAAATAGAGCACTTAACAGCTTAGAGCTAGCAAATAAAATTGAAGCTGATGCAAATATCATTCATGATGAAACCATTGCATCAAAAGAAAATGTTGAAAATATTTATAACAAATGTAGTATTAAGCTAAAGGAAGCATTAGAAAAGATAAGTGTTGTTGAAAGCATAGCATTAATGTCCAATAGCATATTAGATATTTCTGAGCAAACAAGCTTATTAGCTCTTAATGCATCAATTGAGGCAGCAAGGGCAGGGGAACAAGGAAAAGGTTTTGCAGTAGTTGCTGAGGAAGTAAGAAAGTTAGCGGAAGAATCAGCTATAGCTGTTAATAATATACAAAATACTATAGATAATGCCTTAGTTGCAGTTAATGATTTATCTAGAACATCATCAGAATTATTATCTGTAGTTGAAGGTGATATATTAAGAGACTATAAAAAGTTAATTGATGTAGCAGTATTATATAAATCAGCTGGAACTGATGTTAAGGACATGGCTTCAGATTTCTCAGAAATATCAACAGGAGTTTCAAATTCAGTTAATGATATTACAACTAGTATTAATGAACTTACACAAGTAGTTACATCTGTATCAGAGGCAACTGTAGCTATTGCAGAAAGTATGAATAATATTAATGTAGTAAAGGACTCAATAATAACTAATTCAGCTAGCAATAAGGAAAAATCAGCTAACTTATCTGAGCTAGTAAATAAATTTAAGTTATAAAAATAAAAAATATAAGTATAGATATTTTTTAAATTATTTTTAGATATCTATACTTATTTTTATATATACTAATTATAATTTTCTGAATTTACAATTCATATTTAACAGATCTCCAGAGAGGGAAACTGTAATATCCCCATTCATTTTCTTCATAAGGGATTTTGATATGGCAAGGCCTAATCTTGTTCCTTTTCCTGAGCGGCTATTATCTGCCATATAGAATCTATCAAAAAATCTTTCTAAGTTGTCAGGATTTATGTGTGTCACATCATTACTTACCAGATCCTTTCTTACTTTAATTCTGCCTTATTAAAAGAGCTATAGCTATTACTGTTGAAATAGCAATTGTTATTAAGCATACTGCAACTACCTCAAAGCCCTGAGAAAAAGTAATTTCTTCTAGGGTGGCTAAGAAGCAAGTCTAATTTGAGCTGTTTATCTAACTTGGCAGTAATGNCTATTATAGGCATTTGCTTAGTTTCCCTAATATCTAAAAATGAATTCTTACTACAATCAATTTATGCAGCAATTAGTAGATTTCAAACAGATTATTTACTTTATAAATATGGATATTATGGTATTGAAGGTAACTCTTATGC
>JGI24710J26742_10001706_pt1 | contig 20020 bp, 12 predicted proteins | sample BioPla2DNA2_FD_26742 | JGI IMG/M metagenome (IMG submission 26742) | reverse complement strand
CGGTACCGCCGCTGTAAGCGCCGATAATCAACGCTCGTTGACGAAAGTCAGTCACTGGGAAACTGGGAAGGCAGAGCTTGATTGGCAGATTATTCATCTGCCGAAGCGTAAGTCAGAAGACCTACAAAAAAGCATATTGCCCTTTGGGCGACAAAACCGTTTCGCAGGTACACGGCTGCAACAATTAGATTTTATTGTTGCAGCCGTTTTTTGTTTGTTAAAAAAGTACAAGCAAACTCGAATAGTAGCATGAAATTGGACAAGCCCAGTTAAGGAATGCATCCGGCAAGTCTAAGTTTTAAGCACGGATGTATCGTTTGGTATGAGGCCCAGCTTCCTTATTCGGCGAAAGGCTAAGTTTGTAGCAGCTTAAAACCATCAGACCGATGGCGTTGCCTAAAGCGGAAGGGCAAATACCGGAGGTTTGGCGGAGAGTCGTGGTTCCTATCGCTCGGTCGGAAGCATGAGTCTATATTACGCTAACGTAGGCGTCGCGGATTCCGCAGCCAGAGGCTGTATAGGAATCTGCGCAAGGTAAGATGCGGGTTTTAGCAGCCAAGGGCTGTATGAAATTCGCACATGGTAAAAAGAAAGGACTGATGCCCATGATCCAGTTGCAGCGTTCGTCCAGCGGTTGTGCAGCTTGGCGGACGGTAATTCAGAACTTGACAATAGCAGAAGCACAATGGAAAGAACCAAAATTTAAAAGAAAGGATTGAGTGTGATGAAAATGAAATCAAGAAAAGGTTTATCGATTCTCCTGGCGCTGGTGCTTGTGTTTGCTATATCAGTTACACCTGCATTTGCCACGTGGCCCGGCTTCCAGAACACGAATACGAATAACGGCGTAACCGATGTGCTGGTAACTACCCCGGTGACCACCTATGATGATTTAGACAGCAACTGGGCAGGCGGAATAAATGCCCCATCTGTCATTGACAATGGCGTTTCGTACACGTTGTATAACGGCGGTTACATCTACGGCACGGATGGCGGTGCTCGTATGCAGGCTACCACGCTGTCCACGGCGAGTCCGGTATGGAATGTGCAGATCGACAGCACGGCAGATAATATATCCCAGCTGTCTACGCCTGTCTTAGTTGGCAGCGACCTGTACGCACTTACCACCGGCAGTACCACGCTTTACAGTACTGGTATCAGGTGGCACAGCAACCCGTGCGGAAGTTGCGTCTATCCTGAATCGATTTGTAGAGGGCTTTGTGGAATAAGCAATCCCTCATATAAAAGAATAAGAAGAACGGCAGAAAGAATAGACGGCGCACTTCCGTCACAGGCTTACCCCTCCCGTATGCGTGAAATGAAGCAGGGTGAACTTAAATTACTCATCCGGGAGAGGAGGCCTGTTTCCATGGAGGAGGTGGTAAGGGATATCAAACTGTAGCACATATCAATTTTTATACAAATTTCTTGACATTTGGGAGAGTGATTAATTTGAAAAGAAAGTCTTTTTTTAGATCTGTTGCGATGCTACTGATAGTTGTCATGTGCATATCTCTTTTGCCTATGACGGCATTTGCAGATGGGTTAAATTATACCGCAACGGCAACGGCAATGGTGGCAGAAGGTCAAAGCGATTACGGTACGGCAACTGCAGAGTTTGTTGAAAATATCCAGGACGATAAAAGCTTGTGGCTCCTCACCGCGACCCCCGCTGCCAACTACAGGTTCAGCAGCTGGGAGAGTGGCGGGGAGACGGTTACCTCGGCAATCTATAATGCAACCCTTACGGTAGACACTGAATATATTGCGTATTTTAAAGAAAACACGGCTCCTGTGCTCAAATCTGATGTTTCGTCCACGGTGGCGGAGATAACGGCAGGCAGCGCCTATGAGCTTGACCTGTCGACGATATTCGAGGACGCCGACGGTGATCCGCTGATGTATCAGGTGAGTGTCGACAACGCAGAGCCGGTTACGGTAGATGAGAGCTACAGCTATACACAGAGCGAAGCAGGTGAATATACGCTGACATTCACGGCCAACGACGGTGATGTAACCTCAGAAACCTATACCATAATGCTGATGGTAACAGCAGGAGCCGGCGAGGAGCCGTCCATCGGCATGTCCACCGAAGAGCCCGCGGTAGCGGAGAGCGCCACCCCTATAATGCTTCTAGGTATTTTCCCAACGTCAGCATGGGCTACAGAACAACTTGCAACGATTCAATATACCGGTGAATATCATGATTCTGCTGGTGTCCGCTTCTCAGAATTAGACTATGACACATGGAACAGTCTTAACCAAACTGAGTTTTCTACAATATCTTCAGACGGTTGTGATGGGCAGGTTTTTGTCGGCCTTTCTTCACTGTCCGCAGGATATCAGCTTTTAGGTTGGAAAGTTAAACTGGGCAATGCAACAGAATTTACCGAATATACCGGGGATAATAGCAATTACTTTGACATCACTGGAGAGGTCGATGACGTATGTCATTGGGTTGGCACACCAGACACGCTATCCTCGTTTCTAGAGAACATGCTTGGCTTACCATCCTCAATCTGCAATAATTTATATGGTGGTATCTTTGTTTATAGCATAAGTAATACGCCGGTGGTTATAGAACCCATAATTGGGATTGTTAGTTCTGATGCTTCAGAACTAACAATAGCCACAGATAGCATGACGAACGGTAGCGCGTCTAAATCAAATGTTGGCGATTTATACACGCTCACCGCCAAGCCAGCCAACGGCTATATGCTCGATTACTGGGAGTACAGCACAGACGGCGGAGGAACATATCCTGAAGAAAACCGAATTATAAACGACGATCAAAATACTAAGGCAAATATAACGGTTACCCTGACGGAGGACCGGGTCTACCGCGCCTCTTTTAAGCCCGCTCATATACTGCTTTTGGACAAACCGATTGTAATTCGTCAGTGGCATTGGATAGAACCACGATATACTACCCCTTTTGAAGTAGACAAATATTTTATAGGGAGTTCTACAGGTTCAGAACCACCTCAGAGCGATCTCGTCAGGGAAGGGTTAGATGCAACACTTGGTATATATATTGATTCACCGAGCCTCTTGCCAAGAGAGATATATACGGGGAAAGTGGATTTATACAAAAACAAGGAAACGAAAGAGCCGTTTCGGACAATAGAGTTTAGAAGAGGGGAAACAATCGGCTCAACTGGGCGAGGTCACATCAGTTTATTAATTGAAGATATTCCGTACATGGACTCTATCACGGCGAAGATAACTATTACTTACAAAGATAGCGGCATAACGACAACTTCAACAAGGCACTATGAGTTTTCCGAAGGCGTCGGCATTGAAAGAGACGATGCGGGACAAGCAAGATTTGATGCGCTGGCTAATCTGAAAGAATATTATAAAACAAATTTCTCGGAAAAAATGCTTGATGAGGAAAATAAAGAAACCTCTCATAATCGCACTGAGCCGGTAGCGGACGGCGATGGTGCTTACACCACATACGACTCATTTTCCGCCGTGCGCTATCTCTTGCGCTATGCCTATGAGGATGCCTTCAATGAGATTCGTTGGGTGTCTAAAACAGCGCAGGATGTTGAGACGGACTATAATGCTGCCATCGCTAGATTTGAAGCATATGCGGCGTTAAACAATGAGATACTTGCCGGAAAGGGCGAGGCCTACAAAGATGTAGACGGCGTTATTAAGGTTTTGTTTTATCACAATGTGGGCACCGGTAATATTCCGAGCTTCGCCTATGTTCCTGCGGACTCCGTCGTCCGGGATGCGGTGGAAGCCGGCATGGAAAATTATAATCCCCGTAACTGGACTATAAACGGCGGCAAATTCTTTACTTCTATGAATACTCAGGCCGGAGACGGTTATGTAAAACCGGGCGGCTGGTCCAGCCAGATTATATATTCGCGAAATCACGCATGGGCTGTCGGCGTTGCTGATGAGAAGATAACGGATAGAGACATTCTGATTTTCGGAAATACCATAACTCCGAATCAATATGTGACACTTAAGGATTTGCCAAAAAAACAGGAGCTGACATGGGCGCTGGGTATTCTGGCAGAGAAATATGAATTATCCCAGCTGAAAGAAAATACAACTTTTGTAAATGCTCTAAATCTGGCTTATAACTGGGGTGTGAATGGTGAGGGTACTGTTGGTGTTCCTCTCTATCCTGCGGATTTGGATGCTGCCCAGGGAGCAGTTGACAATGCGCTCACAAACTTGATGGCGGCCTACCCAGACGTGGTTTTTACTCGCTATGACATGCCGGAACCCGTTCTGAATGTGATAAGTCTTATCCGTGCTATCGGTAATGTTGATCCCCAGAGCGGCGATAAAATTGAAGCGGCCAGAAACGCTTACGATGCTCTTGAAGCACTGACGTACAAGGGAACAGACTATACCAAGGAGCAGGTTCAGGCCCTGGTCAGCAACTATGATGTGCTGGTGGCGGCTGAAGTGGCTTACGGACACCTCTCCACCTCCGCAGGTCAGGCGGCTGATGTTTTAGGTGCCGCACTGCCTGAATTGCAAAGCAGCTATAACGAAACTCCGCTGACAGGTTCCATCGGCGGTGAGTGGGCTGTGTTCGGTATCGCCCGGGGGGGACGGGATGTAACGGAAACGACTACGAAGTATCTCGGAAAACTAAATGCCCTTCTCACTGAAAAAGGACTTGATGAGATTGGCACTAGCAAATATACGGAGTATTCGCGTATCGTTCTTGCTCTCTCGTCTCTCGGAATAGACGCACAAAACTATTCCTATGCGGGTCAAAAGTATAATTTCATATCCAAACTAACTGAGTTTGATAATGTTACTAAACAAGGCATAAACGGTCCTATTTTTGCACTGCTTGCACTGGATTCAAAGCCCTATCTGTCGGAAAACACGGAGCTGCGCGGACAATATGTAAGCTATATACTGGATCGGCAGCACAATGACGGCGGCTGGTCACTGGACGATACAAAGTCTGAGCCATCCGACACGGACGTAACGGCAATGGTTTTGCAGGCATTGTCAAACTATAAAAAAACAGAGGGCGTTTCCACAGCTATATCCAGCGGTCTAGCGACGCTGAAGACGATGCAGGATACAACCTATGGTGGTTTTTACAGCAGTGGCGCTTATAATTCGGAAAGTACCGCGCAGGTAATCGTTGCGCTGACGGCACTTGATATTGACCCGACAAACGAGGATTGGACTGTCGAAGGTGGTAAAGACCCCGTAACGGCGCTGCTGTCTTTCTATATCAGCGACAGCAAAACGTTCCGCCATGTTTTAAACGGCGGAGCTGATGGCATGGCTACCGAGCAGGCCGTCAATGCCTTGACTGCACTGGACAGATTCAATAAGGGGTCCAACTCGCTCTACGACATGAGCGACATGTTTGATGATACGCCAGAGGGCGTGGCGGACAAGACCGGCCTGCGCGACGCCATCACAATGACACTTGCGCTAAGATTAGGCGATTACACCACCGCAAGCTGGGATGCGCTGCAAGATGCACTGACGGCGGCGCAGGCGGTGAACGGCGATGCCGATACGGATCAGGAAACGGTCGATAACGCGCGAGCCGGATTGCTTGCCGCAATCGGTGCGCTCGAATACGTCGGAATCTCGGTGAATAAATCCGTGCTGGTTGCGGCCATCGCCATCGGCGATGAGTTGACGGAAGAAGACTATACATCCCCAACGTGGGACAAGATGTGGGCAGCGTTATCGGCAGCGGAAGTTGTTGCGGCTGACACAGATGCGGAGCAAGAGGCTGTTGACGCGGTGGCGGACAATCTGCTCACGACACTCATTGCCCTCGAACGGGCACCGCACACAAAGCTGCTTGACGAGGCCATCGCCAAAACTGGAGACATAAGCCTGGCTTTGACGGAGGCTGATTACACCCCCGCCACGTGGGCGGCGTATAGCAGCACCCTCACTGTGGCGCAGGCTGTCTATGCAGACGCAGCGCAGGACGAGATTGACTTTGCAGTTCAGGAGCTGATTGCAAGCATCGGCAACTTGGAAGCCGCCGAAGGCTCAGCCGACCAAGAGTATGGGGCTGTAACGGCCCTGCTGACAGCGATCAAGGGCGCTCTTACCGCAGACGACTACATTCCTGCAACCTGGTCCGCGTTGGACGACGCACAGGACAAAACGGCGCTGACAAACGCCCTGTTAGGCTTGGTGCTCGAATCCGTACTTGACTTCGATGATTTAACGACGATTGTTACGCAGGCGGAATTGCTGACAGCTTCCGACTTCACAGAGGACAGTTACAGTCCGTTTGCCGAGGCTGTATATGTAAGGGCAAGCAAGCAACTACAGGGTCAAGACCATGAGACGCAGAAAGAAATTGATGATAATGCGTCCGCAATTCTGACCGCTATGAAGGGATTGGCACTGTCAAACGTTCCCGGCCAGGTAAACAAGGTAATACTCCACTCGCTTATTACGCAGGCAACCGCCTTGCAGGCGTCACGGTATACTTTAGAAAGCTGGCAAGCTCTAGAAACAGCGCTGACGGCGGCACAGAGCACCTATGAAAACCCAGAGGCAACGCAAGTTGAAGTTGATACGGCTAAAAACGAGTTGCTGACAGCAATAGGCGCGCTTGAGACTGTCGTTGACAAAACGGCATTGAATTCGGCAATAACACAGGCGCGGGGCATCACGAACGTTGGAAAAGAATATACGATAGCAAGCTGGACTTCTTTACAAAACGCACTTGAATATGCTTTGTCAGTCTTTGAAAATCTTAACGCAACACAAGTCATGGTCGACAGTGCATACCGCGATCTGCTCGCCGCTATCGAGGGTCTTACAAAGAATACAGGAGGCGGCGGAACGCTGCCCCCCACCCCCACTAGTAGCTACGCCTATATCAGCGTGACAGACCCCGGTGCCACTGGCTCACAGACTAAAACGTATTTTGCTCGCAAAAAGTATGAGCTCAGCCAGGGCGAAACAGCATACTCGATACTCCAGCGCACAGGCTTGACACTGCGGGTATCAACCCATCCAAAATACGCAGGCGTGTATGTCGAAGCGATAAATGGCTTTGGAGAGTTTGACGCCGGTCCACTGTCTGGCTGGATGTACAAAGTCAATGGCGAATTCCCGGGGTATTCAGCTTCGTTATATATGTTGAAAGACAATGATGAAGTTGAGTGGGTCTACACCCGAGATTTGGGTAAGAATGTCGGTAATGTATGGGATTCCGGGTCTGGTGGCGTCGACGTCACGAACACAACCGTAAGCCCGTCTGCAACGGTTAGCGGAAACACGGCCAGTGTAACGCTGTCACTGAACACCATGAAAGATGCAATCGCCGGTGCTAAGACCAGCGGTAAAGATATCGTGGTTATACCGGAAATCAAGGGTTCGGTAAAAACAGTAAAGGTTGATCTGGCTAAAGATGCATTGAGTGCAATTTCCACGCAGAAATCTGCTGCTTTGACGATTCAAACGCCTGTGGGCAACGTTACCATTTCCAATGATGCCCTGGCTTCCGTGGCTTCTCAGGCATCAGGCAACATGGTAACCATGAGTCTGGAATTAGTGGATACATCATCTTTGACTCCGGCACAGCAGGAAGCAGTAGGCGACAAGCCGGTTTACGATATTTCTATCATGAGTGGCAGCAGTCATATCAGCAGCTTTGACGGCAAGAGCATCACCATTTCCCTGCCTTATACCTTGCAGGAAGGCGAAAGCGTCGGCGACGTCAAGGTATGGTACTTAAATGATGCCGGAGAGCTGGAGCAGATAGACTGCACCTATGATGAAAAAGCCGGTCTGGCTACCTTTAAAACCTCTCACCTGTCCTATTATTTGGTCGGTGTAGAAGCAGCAAAAGATGATTTTGTCATAAACTTCACCGATGTGAAGGAAAGCGACTGGTTCTATGAAGCCGTGAAATTTGCAGTGGAAAACGGTCTGTTCAAAGGCACCACTGAAACCACCTTCAGTCCCAGCCAGCCAATGACAAGAGCCATGCTGGTAACTGTACTGCACCGTCTGGAAGGTTCGCCTGCCGCCACGGGTGCAAATAACTTTACTGATGTGAAAAACGGTGAATGGTACACCAATGCTGTAATTTGGGCAAACGCCAATGACATCGTAAGCGGCTACGGAAACGGACTGTTCGGAACCAATGACCCCATTACCCGAGAGCAGATGGCAGCCATCCTATACCGCTACGCAGGCTATAAGGGTTATAATGTGACAGCCGTAGCAAACTTAAGCGCCTATACCGATGCGGCAGCCATCAGCAGTTGGGCAGAGAAGGCAATGAGCTGGGCAAATGCTGAAGGGCTTATTACCGGACGCACCACAACTACACTGGTATCAGGCGGCACAGCGACCCGTGCGGAAGTTGCGTCTATCCTGAAACGATTTGTAGAGGGTTTTGTGGAATAAGCAATCCCTTATGTAAAAGAATAAGAAGAACGGCAGAAAGAATAGACGGCGCACTTCCGTCACAGGCTTACCCCTCCCGTATAGTCGGGAATTTCCTGCCGTGTATTGCCGGATTCCGGGTGGGAACAGGCTTCCAGGATTAACCTCACTCCCCTCGTTTCATTCGGGGGGAGTATTTTATTTGGCAAAGGAGGTAGACTCTGTGAAAGTAGCAGCTGAAAAGATTAAAACATATCGTAGCCGTATCGCGGAAGAAGCAAGCCATGCGTACCGGAGCGATGACCAAAGTGCAGTCAGCTGGTGTGAGGGTGATTTGTGGAAAGAATATAATCCGGATTCCGATATTGGCAGGCAAATCTATGCAAGCTATACCGACGAGGAACTGCTTGAACTGTTGCGGTCGGCTGCTCGACGCCTGGGGCGCAGTCCTACGCAAAAGGATATATACTGCGTTTACCGCAGATACCTGCGCGAGCGTTTCGGCAATTGGCCAAAAATCATGCAAAGAGCAGGCTTGTATAAATAAAATAGCAAGGTATGACAAAATTAGGAGGTTGTAATACATGAAAATACGGATAAAGGGCGTCGCTCTTTTACTGGCGCTGATTCTAATATTTACCGGACAAATCACGGCCTTGGCCGCCGAGGATCAGACAAGCGCTGCAATAAAAGATACGGCGGCATATATTCATCAAATGGTCAAAAGCCCCAAGATCGATTCCGTGGGCGGCGAATGGGCTATCATCGGTCTTGCCCGTTCTGGTTACGATGTGCCGGACAGCTATTACGAAGGCTATTACCGGACAGTGGAGGCCTCTGTCAAAGCAGCTAACGGCATCCTGCACGATAAGAAATATACCGAGTATTCCCGTGTCATCCTTGCCCTTACCGCTGCGGGTTATGATCCTACCGATGTGGTGGGTTATGACCTGACAATGGCCCTGGGCGATTTTGAAAAAACCATCTGGCAGGGCATCAACGGCCCCATCTTTGCCCTCATCGCCCTGGACAGCGGCAATTACTCCATACCAAAAAACTCCAATGCGGCTGTTCAAGCCACCCGCGCTATGTATGTAGATGAAATCCTGCAAAGGCAGCTTTCTGATGGAGGCTTCTCCCTCTTTGGCGGTAGTGAAGACGCCACAAACGCAGATTATCAAGCGGACCCGGACATCACTGCCATGGCCCTGCAGGCTCTGGCAAAGTACCAGGATAGGGCTGACGTGAAAAAGGTAACGGAAGAAGCTCTTGCCTGTCTGTCAAAGCTGCAAAACAATCAAGGCGGGTATGCAAGCTGGAATGAGGATAATGTTGAAAGCGTAGCCCAAGTCATCGTCGCCCTGACGGAGCTAGGAATTCCTTTGGACGATCCGCGCTTTGTGAAAAACGGCAAGACACTGGTGGATAATCTCCTGACCTTCTACGTCAAGGGGCAGGGCTTCCGCCACACCGCCAGCGGCGGGGGAAGTAACCAGATGGCTACCGAGCAGGCATTTTACGCACTGGTTGCCGCACAGCGGGTACAGGGGGGCAAAAGCAGCCTGTACCGTATGACGGATACTATACAATCCGAAGTCCCGCCCCAGGAGAATATTGGCATAGGATTGCCCGGTAAACATGCCGATGTCAAAGCCATGACCTTGACATATCCGGGCAAAACCTTTGATGATATCAGCAGCCATTCAGCCCGATCCTCTATTGAAGCCCTGGCTGAACGAGGCATCATCAGCGGCAAGACCGAAAAAGCCTTCGATGCCGATGCCACCATGACTCGTGCGGAGTTTGCCACCATCATTGTAAGAGGCTTGGGACTTTCAGGAAAGGCAATCGATGTTTTTGCCGACGTTCCGGCGAACAGCTGGTACGCAGGCGCTGTAGGCTCGGCTTACAGCTATGGTATTGTAGCCGGCACCACCCCCACAACCTTCAATCCGAACGGAAGCATCACCCGCGAGGAAGCGGCGGCCATGGTTGCCAGAGCGGCAAAGCTTACCGGTATGGAAACTTCCATGACCGACAGTGAGGTGCGGGATACTCTGGCCCAATTTGCGGATTACACCTCTTCCTCCGGCTGGGCGCGGCCCTCCCTGGCCTTCTGTTACCGGGAGGACATTCTCTCCCAGGAGGATATTGATATTCGGCCAAAGGCAGCCATCAAACGCTATGAAGTGGCCGAAATGCTGTTTTATATGCTGGAAGCGGCAAATCTTTTGTAAAGGATGTGATAGGATATGAAACAGCATAAAGGTAAAATAATTGCAGCGGTGCTTATTCTTTGCGTCCTTGCCGCAGCATATCTCTGGGGCGGAAACTATGCCGGGGGAGGTATGTCCTACCGGGCGGAAACACCTTCCGGCACGGTGATGCCAAGCGGCTCCCCAAGCCCGGAGCTGCCGGAGACCGTAGGAACGGAAAGCCATGTGGAATCTCCGGGTGATTTAGGTACAAACGGAGGGTCGGCAGAAACCAATACAGACAAGAATACCTCGCAGCCTGATACAGCGGTGAAGTCCGCCGAAGCAGAAAAACCGGAAACCTCCGCTGCTTCACAGGCCGAACAGCGGAGGGACTCCTCCAAGGGCGTATCTAACGGTTCGGCATCCTATTCTGAGAAACAGGGCATGATCCTTGACGCGGAAACAGGCAAGGACAAGTACCTCACCGACCCGGTGCCGGAGGGCAAGCCTGTCCCCGTGGAACCCCAGGATGTGACGCCGGGAGAGGCGGCCTATACCGCTACCCTGTCGGTGCGCTGCGATACCATCATGGATAACATGAAACATCTTGACAAGGAAAAGGAAGAGCTGGTGCCGGAGGACGGGATTATTTTCCCGACCACAGAAGTGACCTTCTATGAGGGGGAATCGGTATTTAACATCCTCCAGCGGGAGATGAAGAAGGCCAAAATCCATATGGAGTTTCGCAACACGCCCATGTACAACAGCGCCTATATCCGGGGCATCAACAACCTCTATGAATTTGACGTGGGTGAGCTTTCCGGGTGGATGTACAAGGTTAACGGCTGGTTCCCCAACTATGGCGCTTCCCGCTATCAGCTAAAGGCCGGCGACGTGGTGGAATGGGTATACACCTGTGATCTTGGCCGGGATGTGGGTGGATATTACGCCACCGGAGGTGAATGATGAAGGACACATTTTCCACCTACCATCCGGCTGTAAACTTCCTGTATTTCACTTTAGTACTGCTGTTTTCGATGTTTTTTATGCATCCGGCCTGCCTTGGTATATCGCTGCTGTGCGCTTTTTGCTATTCGGTTTATCTGAACGGTAAAAAAGCCCTGCGCTTTAATGTGAAATATATGCTGCCGATGCTGATTGTTACGGCCCTTATTAACCCGGCCTTCAACCATGAAGGCGGTACCATCCTTACCTATCTTAGAGACGGCAATCCCTTGACACTGGAATCCATTACCTACGGGATTGCGGCGGCGGTGATGCTCATTACTGTAATATGCTGGTTTTCCTGCTATAACGCAGTCATGACCTCAGACAAGTTTGTCTATCTCTTTGGACGGGTCATTCCTGCTCTGTCCTTGATTTTGTCCATGACCTTGCGTTTTGTGCCCCGCTTTAAGGCGCAGCTTAAGGTGGTTTCAAACGCCCAAAGGTGCATAGGGCGGGATGTGTCTAATGGAAGCCTTTTGCAGCGGGCAAAGCATGGCATCAGGATACTGTCCGTCATGGTGACCTGGGCGCTGGAAAACGCCATCGAAACGGCAGATTCCATGAAAAGCCGCGGCTATGGTCTGCCGGGGCGCACTGCCTTTTCCATTTACCGCTTTGACAGGCGAGATAAAAATGCCATGCTCTTCCTGCTTTTTTGCGGCGGATACATTATATCAGGGGCTTTCATGGACGGTCTTTACTGGCGCTATTTCCCTACCATGAAAGGCGTGGGGCTTATGCCTTACCCTGTCAGCCTGTATTTTTGTTATTTTGCCCTGTGCCTGGCGCCGGTTGTAATCAATATAAAGGAGGATCGGAAATGGAAAGCTATGCAATCAAAAATTTAACTTTTTCCTATCCTCAGAAGGGAAAAAAGGTATTCGACAATCTCTCCTTTTCCATCCAGCAGGGGCAGTTCGTAACCCTTTGCGGCCCCTCTGGATGCGGAAAAACCACATTGCTGCGGCAGCTTAAAACCGTGCTTTCACCCCATGGGGATCGAAGTGGAGAGATTTTATTCGAGGGTATGCCCTTATCGGAGATAGACCAGCGCACCCAAAGCGCCCGGATCGGATTTGTGATGCAATCGCCGGACAACCAGATCGTCACCGACAAGGTATGGCACGAGCTGGCCTTCGGGCTGGAAAGCTTGGGCTTCGACACACCTGCTATCCGTCTGAGAGTAGCGGAGATGGCTTCATTTTTCGGTATACAGACCTGGTTTTACAAAAATGTCACCGAATTATCCGGCGGGCAGAAGCAGCTATTAAACCTTGCCTCTATTATGGCCATGCAGCCATCGGTACTCATCCTGGACGAACCCACCAGTCAGTTAGACCCCATCGCGGCAGCGGAATTTCTATCTACCGTGGGGAAGATAAACCGGGAGCTGGGTGTTACCGTCATCATGACCGAGCATCGGCTGGAGGAAGTATTTTCCTTGTCAGACCGGGTGCTGGTGATGGATGAAGGGCGGTTAATCTGTGACGGTACGCCGGAGGCTGTGGGCAGGCAGTTGAAGGAGCGGCATCACGGAATGTTTCTTGCCATGCCGGTACCCATGCGTGTCTATGCCGGTGTGGAAAATGACCTGCCCTGCCCCGTTACCGTAAGAGAGGGGCGCACATGGCTGGATGCCTTCGCAGAAAAACAGCCGCTGGGTGAAGTGCCTGTGGCGGATGCCCCCTTACATAAGCAGAACGGTACGCCCGTCATTGAGTTTAATGAAGTGTGGTTCCGCTATGAAAAGGAAGCGCCGGATGTGGTGAAAGGACTTTCCATGAAAACCTATTCCGGAGAATTCTGTACCATCCTGGGCGGAAACGGCACCGGGAAAACCACGGCACTGTCGCTGATTTACGGTATAAACAAGCCTTACCGGGGGACCGTGAAAATAAACGGACAAGAGCTGTCCCGGATTGGTGACCGACAGCTTTTCAACCGGATGCTGGGCGTGCTGCCTCAAAATCCCCAGGCTATTTTTGTGAAAAAAACGGTGCAAGAGGATCTCTTGGAAGTGCTCTCGGAGCAAAAGAAATCCAAAACGGAAAAGGACAAGCAGGTACGGCAGATTTCAAAGCTATGCTGTCTTGAGGATTTGCTATCCATGCATCCTTACGACCTGTCCGGCGGCGAACAGCAGCGGGCGGCTCTGGCGAAGGTACTGCTCTTAGAACCCAAAATCCTGCTTTTGGACGAGCCTACCAAAGGGCTGGACGCTGAATTTAAACAGGTATTTGCCAAAATTCTTCATGAGCTTTTACAAAAGGGTGTCACCATCCTCATGGTAAGCCATGACATCGAGTTCTGTGCAAAATATGCCCATCGCTGCGCCATGTTTTTTGACGGTAATATTGTCAGTTGGGATATCCCGCGCCGGTTCTTCTCCAGCAACAGCTTTTATACCACCGCCGCCAACCGTATGGCCCGACACAAGCTGCCGGCTGCAGTGACGGCGGAAGATATAATCATAGCCTGTGGAGGCGGTGCGGCGCCCTTTGAAATCAAACCTCCTGAAGATAGAGATAGTACCTCCGGGGCTTCCTTAGATAAGCAAGCCGATGAAGCACCGGAAGAAAAGGAAATTGTATCAGCCTGTGAGAAAAGGGATAAAAAGCTCCCCCTTTGGCGTAAAATTGGTGCGTCCCTGGCAGGGTTAGCCTTTCTTGCAACAGGTTTTTTTGCCGCAGGAAGCATGGGTGATTTGTCAGCGCTCCTGACAGAGGGTGACTTTTCCGCTGCACTGACCGGTAATGATGCAGGCTTCTGGCGCTATGCCCTTATGATCCTTATGCTGGCAGCGGAGCTGGGCTTGTTATTCACCCTGTTGCGTCAAAAAAACATTAGTATAGCCAATGAGCAGATGGCAGTGGATAAACGCCGGCTTTCAAAGCGCACCCTTTTAGCCGCGGCGATGATCCTTATTGCCATTCCTCTGACCATCTATATCGGCATTTACTATCTAGGCGACAGAAAATATTATTTTATCAGCATGCTCATTATTTTAGAAACCATGATGCCCTTTGTCATGGTCTTTGAAGGACGCAAGCCCCAGGCACGGGAATTAATCGTCATCGCGGTGCTTTGCGCCATCGGTGTGGCTGGGCGTACTGCTTTTTTTATGCTGCCTCAGTTTAAGCCGGTGGTAGCCATCGTTATTATCGCCGGTGTTGCTTTTGGCGGAGAAGCGGGATTTTTAGTAGGCGCTGTCACCGGCTTTGTATCCAACATGTTCTTTGGTCAGGGACCATGGACGCCGTGGCAGATGTTTGCTTTCGGCATCATCGGTTTCCTGGCGGGTGTACTGTTTAGAAAAGGCTTCCTGCGGCGTAGCACAATTGCGCTATGCATTTTCGGCGGGCTGGCTACGTTTCTCATTTACGGAGGAATCATGAATCCGGCGGCGGTGCTGATGTTCCAGGCAAAGCCCACAATCCAAATGTTTTATTTAGCTTATATCCGGGGCATTCCTTTTGACCTGGTCCATGCTGCTGCCACTGTGACTTTTCTATATTTCATCGCAAAACCCATGCTGGAAAAACTGGATCGGATCAAAGTAAAATACGGCTTACTGGAGAGCTGAAGCAATAAAAATAATCAGTCAAAGTGACTGATAAAAATATATAGCGCAATGGGCAAACCTGTTGAAAGACAGGGACGCAAAACTATAGGGNCTAAGGTGCCAAATGCACTATGGCAGCCTGGTCGCCGCAGCAACTATGTTACAAGTCTGCCCGTTATTAAAGGGGCGGATTTGTGTTTTTTAGGAGAAAAAGGCTAGCTGGCTGGTTGACGAAAGATGTAATATCTTAGGACAACAAGGCTGCCAAATTTCAACAAATTTTGGCAATAATTTTGGCGCATTACTGATCCTATTGGTGTTTGACATTTTTAGCAAGTGAGGTGCCGGCAGATGAAATCTCAAATTTTGTTGAATTGGAAAAAGCAAAAACAATTTATGTAAACAGGTATAAAGGGTATACCTTTGCTGAAGTCAGCTTTTTCGAGGGGAAATACTTCCCGTCTGTCCTAAGTATCCCCTGGCTTTTAATTTCCCTAAAATTTGAAACCATATATAAAGACCAAAAAACCGTAGTTTGTATAAGACAAACTGCGGTTTTTTGTTTGACAAAATACTTGTTTATACGACCGGATACTACAAACAACAGGCTTGATTTTTTTGTCAACTCAGTAGGATGCCGGTCCCCTCCGCTTGTTCTTCATTTCTAAAAAATTTTTGAAATGGAGGACAAGCCATATGAAAGAACAGGAACGGAAATATGCAATCGTTGTAAAAAAAGAGCGTGTCGAGGTCACAGAAGAAATCTATAAGAATTATTACAGGCTTGTTGAACGGGAGCGATATCTGAACAAGCTGGCGGAAAGAAAGCACATATCCATAGAAGCCTGCCAGGAAAAAGGCGTTCAGGTCGAATACATAATCTCACACACTGAGGAATCCATCGAAGACAGCGTCATCAGACAGGAAATGCTTGATAAACTGGCGCTGTGTGTGAAGATGCTTCCGGAGCAGGAACTGCTGCTGATCCGGGCGCTATTTTTTCAAGGGAAAAGCGAACGCCAATTATCCTCTGAAACGGGTGTCCCATTAATGACGTTGAATGATCGGAAACGAAGAATTCTTAAAAAGCTTAAAAAACTTTTAGAAAAATAAAAAATAATTCCGTACACTCCCCTCATTTTTTCCTTAAGAAGTGAGGGGATTTTTTTATTCTCTTCTGCTCTTTGAAAAATGCCGGCGTAAGGCCGGCTATATCCGGAAGCTCAAATACGTTAGCTGTCCAGCCGTGATGAGCGGCAGCGACATTGGTAAGCGCGCGGAGACTGCCTCGGATGAGTGACAGACATCCGAAAAAACGATTGTATCGAAGGTGACGAGCGACACAGCTTGACCATAAAACAGTCTGTGGTGGACTGTTTCGCAATGAAACGGACAGTGGACAATGATACTCCTGCATAGTCAAGGTTAGGTTCCAGAGTGCAGCCCGCTCGTCGAGGGGGAGGTGGAATTCCTGTGATATCTGCTGGCCACAGATAGTTTGAGCTCTCGCCATTGGTGCTTGGGAAGTAGTGTCGAATTAAGCACAGCGTCTGAAGATGTTTCTCAGACTTGAAATGAAGAACAAGCATAACTGCTTTGATCTTAGAAACTATGCGGCAGGACGGTACGCCCTGCCGCATCCTTGTGAGATTAAAACAAATTTATTTTTAGGAGGTGTCTGGTTATGGAAGTAAAAAAACGCGCATGGGCTTACTGCCGCATTGATGCACCGGAGGATCAGCATGGCTGCCTGAAAGGGCAGAGAAAAGAACTGCTGGACTACGCCGAGCAAATGGGCTTTGAGATTGTCGGAGAATCCCAGGATACCGGCAGCGGCTTGAACTTTGACCGGAACGGCCTGGCCGAGGTTATGGAAGCCGCGGAGGAAGGCAAGATGGATGTGCTATTGGTCGTGAATATCTCCCGCCTGGGAAGGGATGCGGAAAAAACATTGGATCTTCTCTGCGGTCTGGCTCAACTGGATATTGAAGTCTATTCCCCGCTGGAAGGAGAAATCCATTTAACTGAATTAAGCCATTTGTATCCCGGCATAAAATTTGAATAGGAGGGCGCAAAGATGAACGAGCCTGATGATAAAATCACAGCAAATGCCGATTATATCGCAATCCTTAATGTCTTGGAATGGCTGGTTTCCATCGGGAAAATCACACCCGAGACAAGCAGGAAAACCGCCTCACGTATTGCCGGACAATTAGGCGCCTCTATTCTGGTTGTTTAGTGCTTTTGGTGATAGCTATTGAAATGGTTGTGTGGTAGTATCTGTTGTTGACAAGAAAGGAGGCGAAAAGCCGTGAAAACAAGCCAAAACATGACCGATGGAACTTTGGCAAAAAAGCTTCAGCCAAAAGCTCCACAGGTTATCGTGATTGACCCGACGATACAGGTCAAAAGCGGCAAGCTGCGAACTGCAGCATACGCCCGTGTCAGCAGCGACTCCGACGATCAACTAAACTCCTTTACAGCACAGGTGGACTATTATACCACGCTAATCGAGGAAAATGAGGATTGGGAACTGGTGGATATCTACGCTGACGAGGGCATCACAGGACTGCGGATGGATAAGCGGGATGATTTCCAGCGTCTGCTCCGCGACTGCCGCAGAGGAAAAATCGACCGCATCCTGACCAAATCCATCTCCCGTTTTTCCCGGAACACCAGGGAATGCCTGCAAACCATCCGGGAACTGAAATCCATCGGCGTAACCATCTATTTCGAGAAGGAAAACATTGATACCGGAAAAATCAGCAATGAAATGCTCCTGACTTTTTTCTCCGGCAGTGCCCAACAAGAGTCTGTAGCAATATCCGACAGTATGCGGTGGAGCTACCAAAAACGTATGAAAAAGGGTGAATTCATTACCTGCAAGGCACCCTTTGGATACCGCCTGACGGAAGGAACTCTGCAAATCTGCGAACAGGAAGCTGAAATTGTCCGGTATGTTTTTCGCAGCTACTTAAACGGAAAAAGCAAGGAAGAACTCGCAGACGAGCTGACCGCACAGGGTATCCCCACAAGGGACGGAAAGGACAGATGGCAGTACGGCACCATTGACTATATGCTGAAAAATGAGCGTTATATGGGTGACGCCCTGATACAAAAACGCTATACCACCGATACGGTGCCCTTCCGGAAAAAGCATAACAAGGGTGAGCGGGATAAATACTACCTCAAATACTCCCATCACCCTATTGTTTCTCCCCACATTTATGAAAGGGTACAGGAGCTGAACAGAAGCAGGAGTATCCCTGCCATGTTACAACGCTCCGCCTATCCCTTAAGCAAAAAAATCCGATGCGGGGAGTGCGGTTCGCTTTTCAAACGAAAAGTCTGCGGAGGCAAAACCTATTGGGTATGCCGGAACCACAACAGGGGCAAAGACAACTGCCCGGTTGTTCAAATTCCTGAATCGGAGATTTACGAAGCCTCTCTCCGGTTATACCACAAGTTGAAACAAAACTATGAGCGAATTTTATCCCCAATGCTAAACCAACTGCGAGAACTCAAACGACACCGAAATTTAAGCAATCTGCAGGTGGCGGAGCTAAACCGTCAGATTGCGGAACTCACCGAGCGGAATCATGTGCTAAACGGACTCAAGTCCAAAGGCATCATCGATTCCGCTCTTTTTATATCCCAAACCGGAGAATTGAATCGGAAAATCCGGACATTGAAAGCAGAAAAAAACAAGCTGATGGAAAACGATGAGGATGACAGTGTCATCACCGAAACCAAAAGCCTGATGGAAATACTGGAGGACGGGCCGGAGCAACTGGCAGCCTTTGATGAAAGCCTCTTTGACAGCATCCTGGAAATCATCACCGCCGAGTCCGGAGAAAGACTGAAATTCAAGCTGGCCAACGGTCTGGAGCTTACCGAGCCCATCGAAAGGATGGTGCGTTAAGTATGAAGAACAGGTACATCTCCTTCGGATACTGCCTTTCTGACGGAAACATCATAGCACACGATATAGAAGCGGAAATGGTGCGGCTGGTTTTCCGGCAATACATAGCCGGCGAATCCTATAGCAGGATTGCCGCTCTGCTGGAAAAAACGGGCTGCCCTTACAACGAAGGCGCAACCTCTTGGAATAAGAACATGGTGGGACGCATCCTGCAAAACCGCAAATATATCGGGCAGGATGGATACCCAACACTGGTCACAGAGGAAGAATTCATCCAGTCCATCCTGTTACAGCAAACAAAATATACCCGCAAGGACATCCGGACATCTCCGGAGGTAAAGGTCTTAAAAGCAAAAACAATTTGTGAAGAATGTGGACAGCCATACGAAAGGATTATGGACAGCCGGTACGGAGAGAAATGGAAATGCAAAACCTCCCAATGCCGTACTGCGGTGAAAATCACCGACTCCTTGCTGACTGAACAGGTCACAGCCCTGCTGAACCTTGCAATAGAGAATCCGGACATCATTGAAATCATGTCTGCAGAGGTCTCGTGCCATGACATCGAAATAACAAGGCTCACCAACGAAATCAACCGGCAATTGGATAAGACGGATTGCGACGAAGAATACGTCAAAATCCTTATCATGGCCCGGGCCGCCGCCCAATATGGAAACTGCACAGACGGCCTTCTGCCCCAAAGGGCATTGGAAATCAAAGCAGCCTTTGAGCAAAGTGAACCTGCAGAAGTATTTGATACGGAGCTGTTCGAATACGCCGTGGACAGAGTCCTCATACGGCAGGACGGGACGGTATCCCTGACGCTGAAAACCGGACAGTACCTTGATATAGAAAGGGGAGGAATGCCATGCTAACCGCACCAAGCGTTTCAGAACCGCAAACGATGCAGATTATCGTCATACCTGCTAATCCTCTTGCGACCCAGCAAAGCGTTGT
>JGI24710J26742_10001705_pt1 | contig 20023 bp, 17 predicted proteins | sample BioPla2DNA2_FD_26742 | JGI IMG/M metagenome (IMG submission 26742) | reverse complement strand
GTCGTTGTCTACTGCATGAAGAAGATACATATCCACATAATCGGTTTTCAGTTTATCAAGTTGTTTATCGAGGATTCTGTCAAAATCATCTTCCTTCTCAATCAACCACAAGGGAGATTTTGTCGCCAGCTTCACCTTTTCGCGATAGCCCCCTTTGAGTGCCGAACCCACTATGATTTCACTTTCTCCTCCATGATATGCCCATGCAGAGTCAACATAGTTGATTCCTCCGTCAATACCCGTTCTTATCATTTCAATCGCCAGGTCGACATCTACCTCGGAATCATCTTTTGCCCCCTCCACAAGCGGCATTCTCATACTTCCGAAACCCAATGCCGAAACGTCAAATCCCGTATTTCCGAATTTTCTGTATTTCATTTCAATCTCCCAATCAATAACTTCGTTTTATTTAAAATCAGTCTGTGCTATCGTCTTGTACCCATCGGATGTGTTGATTATAACTTCTGCAGTTGCATCTGCATAAAAAAGATTTTCTTCATTCGGCATCGACATCACCGCAGCAAAACCGTTGTCGGTTTTAATCAGTCTTGCTCTATAGTATCTTTCCTTTCCGGAAGCAGTTATTTTTATGTAAACCGATTTGATTGCATCGTTGTCGCCAGCCATCGAAATCCCGACATAAACAAGATCGGGTATAATCTGATCGGGTTCCAACACCGCTTCAACTACTTCGTAGCCTGTTTCCTTACCTATCGGATAAATTATATCCGAGAACGCAAAAATATAAAAACCTCCGACTACATCATAGAGGGACATATTGACATTTTCGCTGTAGTTTTCTCTGATGAAAATCAGTTTTTCCCCATACTTTTTAGTATCGCAAAGAAATACATTTTCGTTTTTAAACAGCATATCATACGAAGATTCGACCCCGTATCTTCTTAAAATACTGTTTTTTGCCGGCGACATGGTATCCCATCCGCCCAAAGCATAGCAGTTGCCGTAAATACCGAAGGGGAGGGGTTTAAGTGCGGGATATATCCTGTGTATTTCGACTGCAGGCTGAGTGGCGTGATCCATGAGATACAGCTCATCACTCCTCTCCCCCAGCATCGTATATATATCTGCCGCACGGGTATTGAATTCGTCTCTGTTGACATTTAAGGATGCAAAATTCATATATAGCGACACCGCCAAAACTAAAGCCGTCAGGAAAACTTTTAGGGCAGTATTTTTAATTCTTTCTTCCTTCTCTCCTGCCAGAACATAAATCGAACAGGCAAATACGCATCCGGCAACACCGGACATCAGCCAGTGGGTCACCCTGCCGATAAGACTCATAGACAGTATTGCGAGAATATACATGATCGGGGCGATTACCGCCGATATTCTCTCTTTTTTATCCGAAAAAACAATTCCAAGCAGAGAAAAAAGCAGGGTAATTTGGTAAAACGGCAACAATACCTCTCTGAGAATTTCTTTTTTTACATCACCAAATGCCTCTGCCAAACTGCGATTTTCGCGGATATCGGAAACCGCATAAAGCGTGTTTTTATCGAATTTCTTCAAATCCGCAAAGTTCCATTCCTCCAACAAAGCATAATCGTTTGCAGAAATCCCAATATCATTAAACTTTTCAATATTTTCATAGTAGTCGGGCAGCGAAAAATCCGAAACAATTCCTCTTGCCGTATTGTATTCCCGATATTCCGTTGCACCCTCCATTCTCCTTATCACAAAACTGTCAACGAATGATAGGGCAAACACGGCAACCGCAGTAAAAGAGAGTATGAGAACCGGAACTTTTTTCACTTTAAAGATTTCCGTTACGGAAAATCCATCATTGGTTTTTCCGTCGCGGATGAGGTGCGGTAAAATTACCGCTGCCGCAATAGCCGCCCCGATCAAAAAGGCGTATAACCTGATGAATGAAGACAGAACCGCAACGGTTATTCCTACAACAACCGGCATCCGCTTCTTCATGCAACTGAAATGGAATATCGACAACAACGAACAAAAGGATACAAGCGGCAGGAGTTTAGAGTTGTGCAGTTCGATATAAAAATGAGGTGCAAGCGAGAGCTGAAGAATTAAAACAGACAAAAAACCACTAAAACTCCGGCTTTTGTCAAATATAAGCAACGAAAATAAAAAAAACGCAAAAAATAAAATCAGGATTTCAACTGCCGAAAACCAGTTCATCGCCGGTACGGCACTCTGCATTATGGTCAACAGATACGCCAATATTACGTTGGTGTGAACCGTAACCGCCGACGGCATTCCGTATGCTCCCGAGGTGATTCCATGTATTATAAAGTCATCGTTGTTTAAAACACGAGGGGTGGCAAATATCAGTACAAGAACCAATGTAACAACCGATACGGCAAGAGAAACCGCAATACTATTCCTGTAATTTTCCGCTTTGATTTTCAAACTTACACCTCTTTTAAAAATATGACTTCAGTATATCAAAGTCACATTTGGCTGTAAATAAATCCGATTTGCACAATTTCCGGCGACGTATAGTTTATTGCCATAACATTTACCTTATTATATAATTATTCGTGAATATATTAATTTCTCCTGAGGTTTTGGTGCTTAAATGATTCCTTTTTGTAAACCTTCAATTACCGAACTTGAGTTGAACTATGCCAAAAAAGCCGTAACAGGCAGGATATGCGGTGACGGACCCTTTACCGAAACCGCAACTCGTCTTTTTTTCGATAAGACCGGAATGTCGAATGTACTTATGGTTTCTTCCTGTACTCATGCCTTGGAGCTTGCCGCTTTGTTGTGCGGACTTGAACCGGAGGATGAGGTCATTATCCCTTCTTTTACCTTTTCATCAACCGCCAACGCCTTCATCCTCAGAGGTGCAAAGCCTGTATTCTGCGAGATAGATCCCCGAACCATGAATATCGATACAAACAGGATAGAGGAGCTTATAACCGAGAAAACCAAAGCAATATGTCCGATAGACTATGCCGGTGTCTGTTGCGATATTGATTCCGTAAATTATATTGCCGAACGATATAATCTTAAAGTAGTTCTCGACTCAGCCCAATCGCTCGGCAGTAAATATAAAGGAAGACCTGCAGGGTTTGACAGTGATTATGCCTGTTTTTCATTCCATGAAACAAAAAATTATACCTGCGGCGAAGGCGGAGCAATTTTCATAAAGAGCAACGAAGAAATGAAGAGCGCAGAAATTATAAGGGAAAAAGGAACCGACAGAAGCAGTTTTTACAGAGGGGAGATTGATAAATACACTTGGCAGAATTTCGGTTCATCCTATCTTCCTTCAGATATTCTGATGGCGGTGCTCACCGCGCAACTTGAAAGATTTGACGAAATCAAATCCAAGCGAATTTCAATCTGGGAAAAATACTTTGACGGACTTGGAGAATTAGAAGTGAAAGGCCTTTTAAAACGGCCGTATATCCCCGAATATTCCGAACACAATGCTCACATTTTTTATATATTCCTCAACACTGCTACCGAGAGAAACGACCTTCTGAATTATCTTAGAGAAAAAGGCATAGGGGCTGTATTCCACTACATACCTCTCCACTCATCCCCTTACGGAAAAAGCTACGGTTATAAATCTGAAGATTTGCCATTGACCGAAGAGTATTCCGCAAGACTTCTCAGACTACCGATTTTTCCTGATTTAACCGACGATGAAATCGGATATATAATCGAAAGCGTTCATCAATATTTCGGTGATAGTAAATGAAAAGTGTTGCAATGCTTCAGCCGAATTATATCCCCTGGAAGGGCGTTTTTGATATGATAAACCGCGTCGACATATTTGTTTTTTATGACGATGTTCAGTTTACAAAGAGGGATTGGCGAAGCAGAAATAAAATTCCCACCTCAAACGGTGATGTCTGGTTGACGGTACCCGTATTGACCAAAGGGAAAATGAATCAGTTAATATGCGAGGCCGAAATCGATACGTCGGTAAATTGGCAAGCGAAACATCATAAAACCTTGAGTTTAACATACGCAAAATCACCGTTTTTATCAAAATACGAACAACTTCTTTTTGATTTTTATCTTGAAAGAACCTGGACCAATCTTTCCGAAATGAACATATTCATGACGAAATATATATGTAACATTCTTGGGATATCGACCGGGTTTTATAAATCGAGCGACCTCAATTGTCAGGGGGATAAAGACGGTGAAAAGGTTATCAGCATCTGCAAAAAACTCGGTTGCAATCATTTTATAAACGGTCCGGCTGCCAGGGCATTCACCGACGAACAAAAGTATGTCGACGCAGACATAAAACTCGAATACATGTCCTATGAATATCCGGTTTACAGTCAGCTATACAAACCCTTTAACCATTATGTGACCATTCTCGACATGCTATTCAATCTAGGAGACAAAACCGCCGATTATATTTGGGGAGATGTTTGATGAAAGTATCGGACTATATTTCACAGTCCATATCAAACCTGGGAATCGACACCGTATTCGGATTTCAGGGAAGTAATATTACACACATAATAGATTCAATATCAAAAAACGACAAACTCCGCTATCTTCAAACCCACCATGAACAGGGAGCCGCGTTTGCCGCAAATGCTTATGCCCAAATAAAAGGCAAAACCTCCGTATGCGTGTCATCGGGAGGTCCCGGTGCACTAAACCTCATTTCCGGTATAGCAAACGCCTGGTTTGACTCAATCCCCTGCCTGTTCATCACCGGACAGCTAAGTAATTATTCTGATATAAAAAACAAAAGGGTGCGTCAGCAGGGATTTCAGCAATTCGATATCGTAAAAACCGTATCACATTTTACTAAATACGCTAAGACGCTTAAATCACCCGAAGACATCCGTTTTCGCCTTGAAAAAGCTCTTTATCTTGCTTTGGACTCAAGGAAGGGTCCGGTGCTTTTGGACATTCCCCACAACATCGCTTCATCGGAAATAGACCCCGATAAATGCAGGAGTTTTTATTCAACTTTCAGCGATGACCGGAATGAAGTGCTTCCTTTCCCAAATATGGCGGCGATAAACGAAGTTTTAAAGATGATTAAGAACTCAAAACGCCCGCTAATCCTCTGCGGGGGCGGGGCGGCGAGTTTAAGAAACGGTGTTCTCGCGGATCTCGCAAAACAGCTGGATATTCCCGTCGTCGCCTCCTTACAGGGTTTGGATATTATTCCGCATGACAATCCCCTGTTTTCAGGCTTTATTGGCTCTTACGGGAACAGGTACGCAAATATTGCCATAAGCGAATGCGATTTGTTGCTGGTTTTGGGTTCTAGGCTCGATCCCAAGCAGATAGGCGAGTTTCCAAATGAATTTGCAAAAAAAGCAAAAATAGTTCATGTTGAAATCGATCCCCTGGAAATAGAGAACATCCCGTTCCCCGTTAAGTCGCTTTTTTGCAGTGTTGAAAACTTCATCAAAGCACTCTCGGTGTTGTCTAACGGGGTATTTTTAGCTCATAAAAAATGGAGAAAGAGGTTAAATCACCTCAAAGAAATCTATCCCGCCGTTGACAAATCCGACGACAAAACTTTGCCTAACGAAATTATACGCGAAACCTCCATGCTCTTTTCTGGAAATGATGTAATAACCGCAGATGTCGGCCAAAATCAGATGTGGACGGCGCAATCCGTTTGCATCAGAGATAATATGCGTTTGTTAAATTCCGGCGGACTCGGCTCCATGGGCTTTTCTCTCCCGGCCGCAATAGGCTCTGCAGTGGCGCAGAAGGGATCAAAGGTGCTTTGCGTAAGCGGAGACGGAGGTTTTCAAATGAATGTTCAGGAGTTAAACACCGTTTCGCGCGAGAATCTTCCTATAAAAATGCTTGTGATGAACAACTCGTCTTTGGGTCTGATAAGAACTTATCAGGATATCGTTTTTGATAACAATATAGGTTCCATTGAGGGTTTTTCTTCTCCCGACTACAAAGTTCTGTCTAAGGCATACGGTATTGATTATATAGCCGTCCGTTCGGCAGGCGAGATACTTGAGCATAAAGAGCTCTTTTTAAATGACAGGCCCCTCTTCTGTGAAGTTGTTATGGATTCCGATACTGAAGTGCACCCCGAGCCTGCCTATAAAATGCCGGTTCATATTCAAAGCCCCCTTGTGTAATTAAGTTTGGAGTCACTGTATGAAAAAACACAGAATACTTGTAACTGCTGTCGGTGCAATAGTCGGGTACGGAATTGTCGATTGTCTCCGTTTAGGTCAATATGATCCCTATATTATAGGCACCGATATTTTTTCTGATGCGGTGGGACAATTTTTTTGCGACGAATTTGTTACTTCAATACCGGCGGCTGATGACAACTATCCCGAATTTTTGGTTAAACTTATTGATGATTTGGAAATCGACCTGGTTCTGTTCGGCATCGAACAGGAGATTTCAAAAATTTCCGGAGTGCGGGAATCCCTTGGAGAATCCGTTCGAAAGATGGTCATAAACAAAAAATCTCTTATCGAACTCTGTGAAGATAAATGGGAGACGGGGTTGCTGCTTTTAGAAAACGGATTGGACGAATATGTAATAGATTCGTCAACGAATTTTGATTATTCCCACTGCAGAAAATCTTTGGGCGACACCTTTCTCTTAAAACCCCGGCGAGGTCGGGCGTCAAAAGGGATTATAACCATCAATTCCGAAAAAGATTTCAATTTTTTCGGTCAGAAGATGGGCGATGAATTTATGGCTCAAAAGATAGTGGGAGATATTGAAGACGAGTACACCGTCAGTGTATTCGGGCAGGGCGACGGAAGCTTTATTAATTCAATATATCTCAGAAGAAAACTGAGTCAGGAAGGCGCGACATCAAAGGCGACTGTTGTTTTTGACGAATCCCTGGAGGTCGCAACAAAGAGGATTACCGAGCTTTTAAAGCCCGAAGGGCCTACAAACTACCAGTTCAGAAAGGAAGACAGCAGAGTATTCCTACTTGAAGTCAACCCGAGAATCTCATCCGCGGTTTCAATAAGGGCAAAGTTCGGTTATAACGAGCCGGATATGTGCATAAGTCGCTACATAATGAATGAGCGTCCCGCGCCGTCAATAATTTCAAAAGGCACTGCGACAAGATATATAAAGGACTTGGTGATTCACAGTTGACAGCTATAATATCCGACATTCACGGAAATCTGCCCGCTCTCGAATCGGTGCTTGGCAAAATCGACCAAATGGGGATAGAGACTGTTTATTCCCTCGGGGATGTTGCAGGATACTACAGTATGATAAATGAATGTATACGCATGCTTGCGGATAGAGGGATTTCAAACATATTGGGAAATCACGACCACTATCTCATAAACAACGTCGGCAGCGGCAGATCATCAAAAGTGGATTTTGCAATTTCATATCAGAGAAAGATAATAACACCTGAAAACTTCAGTTGGTTGAAAAGCTCGGCTACATCTATTTCAAATACAGTCTTTTTTGCTGTTCACGGCGGTATGAACGATTATCTCGACGAATATGTTTATGATTATTCTTTTCCGTTAGAGATACCTCAGAAGTTCTTCTTTACCGCACATACACACATACCTTTTATATTTAAAAAAGGAGATAAAACCCACGCAAATCCCGGGTCGGTAGGTCAGCCGAGGGACCATGACCCGAGAGCTTCTTTCGCCGTTTTGGACAAGTCGGGCAATATTGAAATATTGCGTGTGGAGTATGACATCGACAAGACCGACTTCAATATGAAGAAAGCGGGGTTTCCTAAAGAATTTACGGAAAATCTATACAAAGGGATTAGAATAGGCGGATAGTTCAGATAGGAGAGTATTTTGGTAGTTACTGTAGCAATACCCTGTTACAAATCCGGTAAAACAATAAGGAATGTTGTCAGCCGTGTGCGTGAAGAGATAAAAAAGCGAAACGACGTTGATTATCAGTTTGTCCTGGTCAACGACGGTTCGGAAGACGGAACTTTTGAATGTATAGAACAGTTATGCGAGGAAGATAAAAAAATTACCGGCATCGATCTTTCAAAAAACTTCGGTCAGGAAACCGCAACACTCGCAGCTCTCCACTATGTCAAGGGCGATGTCTGCGTCTTCATGGATGATGACGGTCAGCATCCCGCCGAAGAGATATATAAGCTCGTCGATGCGGTGCTTGAAGGAAATGATATCGTCTATGGAAAGTTCAAGCACAAAAATCACGGTATAATAAAAAAACTGATGAGCAGGCTCCACGGTGCAATTTCCGAATTCAATGGGACAAAACCCAAAGGAATAAGCCTGAGCAGTTATTTTGCTTTGTCGAGATTTTCCGTTGATCAGCTGAAAAAGTATAAAAGCCCCTTTGTTTCAAGAGGCGGGTTTCTTTCGGAAGTTACAATAAAGGTTGTAAACGTGGACATTTCCATCCACAATGAGCGGATTTCCGGGAGAAGCAACTACACTATCAGAAAGCTTTTCTCAATGTGGATGTCGAGTTTTACAAACTTCACGATAAAGCCGATAAGGATTACTGCATCTTTCGGTATCATAATTGCACTAACCGGTTTTATTTACGGTTTAATCCTCATCGTCAGAAAGATTGTAAACCCCGATGTGATGCTCGGTTTTACATCCATTATGGCCGTAATTTTGTTTTTGGGCGGCATGATAATGGTAATGCTCGGTCTTCTCGGAGAATATATAGGCAGAACCTACATGACGGTCAGTTCCCTTCCACAATATGTCGTACGTCGGCAGTTGAATGCAGAAGAAAATTAGTACAGTCTAAAAAACCGGATGAAGCCATGGTTATTATTGACAAGAAAAAAATAAAAGATAGAAATTACCTCTTTACTCTTTTAATCCTGCATCTCGGAATCATCTTTTATTCCGCATCGGCAGTTTTTTTAAAACTCGCCGGAAAAGCTGAAATTTTTTCTTTCGGTTTTTTTCTTATGGCGGGTTCTTCGCTGACGGTTATGATGCTCTATGCTGTTATCTGGCAGTTTTCGCTTAAAAAGCTTCCGCTGTCAACCGCATATGCGAACCGTTCCCTTTCTATTGTATGGGGAGTGGTTTTCGGCATAGTCGTTTTCAAGGAGAGGGTTTCAATAAGCCTCGTCATCGGCGCCGCAATAATACTCGCCGGTGCGATTTTGGTGGTGACTTCGGATGAATGATTTGACTGCAAATCTTCTTATAATTATCGCAGGAGTATTTATCGCTTCATTTGCCCAAACTCTTCTCAAACGTTCCGCTATAGAAAAACACAAAAGTTCAATTGCAGCCTTTTTAAACTTAAAAGTTATCTCAGCCTATATTTTGATTGCGGCATCTATGGTTTTATCTTTCATTGGTCTTCGTAAAGTACCGCTCAGTTATACCCCTATACCTGAGTCGTTAGGCCAGATATTCGTATTGTTGTTCAGCTATCTTTTTCTCGGTGAATCCGTTTCAAAAAAGAAGATATTCGGGGTTTTTCTCATACTCGTCGGAATAATCGTAATTTACCTGTGATATACTTTGTTTGTGCTCATTATCAGCTGAACCATCTGTCGTTTTATTTTTCGTTTCGCAAAACATGGGCAAAATTTGAGATTATTTTGAAGACGCCGATTTATAAGTCCCCTAAGTGAAACCTGAGGGATTTTTATTTGTAAAGCAGAAATATTCTCACTAAATATCACAAATGTATATCTCAAATAACATGAATGGAATAAATATAGTTTTGGAAAGGGAAGAGTTGCAATGAAGACTCTCGAAATATTCGACACCACACTCCGCGACGGTGCTCAGACCGAAGGGATTTCATTTTCCGTATCCGACAAGCTTTCTATCGCAAGGACGCTTGATGAGTTCGGAATAAGATATATTGAAGGCGGTAATCCGGGTTCCAACCCAAAAGATATGGAATTTTTCAAATCAATAGACTCTAAATCTCTTAAAAACGCCACCCTTGTCGCTTTCGGCAGCACAAAAAGAAAGGGTGTTGCGGTAGAAACGGATGAGAATGTCATTTCACTTCTAGAAGCAAACACCCCTTCGGTTGCAATATTCGGAAAGGCCTGGGATTTGCATGTGAGCGAAATCCTAAGAACCACTCTGAAAGAAAACTTGGATTGCGTAGAAGAAACCGTACGTTTTTTTAAAGATAAAGGAAAAGAAGTCATATTTGATGCGGAGCATTTCTTTGACGGTTATAAGGACAATCCGGAATATGCCATAGAGGTTCTCAGGGCTGCCGAATCCGGGGGGGCTGATGTTCTTGTATTATGCGACACCAACGGCGGCGTGCTGCCAACACAGGTTTATCGCGCAGTAAAGACCGTATGTGATTATTTCCCCGGTATGCGTATAGGCATACACTGCCATAACGATACCGGTTGTGCTGTTGCCAATTCATTAATTGCAGTTAAGGCGGGGGCATGCCATGTTCAGGGTACCTTTGCCGGAATCGGCGAACGTTGCGGCAATGCGGATCTTTCCGTTATTATTCCTAATCTTCAGATTAAAGACGAATATCTTTGTGTTGAAAACGGATTGGAAAAATTGTCGGAAACGGTGATAAGAATATCAGAAATCTCAAATCTTTCAGTGCCTTCAAATAAGCCTTATGTTGGAGAAAGTGCATTTGCTCACAAAGGTGGAATGCATATTGACGGTGTTGATAAGCTTTCCAAATCTTTTGAGCACATTGATCCTTCCCTGGTTGGGAACAGTAGAAGATTTCTGCTTTCAGAAGTATCCGGTAGAAAAGCCGTTCTGCTGAAAATCAGAAAATTTGAGCCTGAGCTCACAAAAGACAGCCCGGAAACTAAGATTATTCTTGATACGTTAAAGGAGCTGGAATATGAAGGTTATCAATTTGAGGCAGCGGAAGCAAGTTTTGAACTGCTTGTAAAAAAGATAACCGGAAAATTCAAGCCTCATTTTGAGTTGAATATGTACAAAGCGACAAGTGAAAACCCTGCACCTGAGGGAGAGCAAAATTCAATTGCAATGGTGAAGATTATGGTGGACGGCAATGCTGAAACAACCGCATCCCCCGGAAACGGACCTGTAAACGCATTGGACCTCGCACTTAGAAAAGCGCTCAGCGTGTTTTATCCTCAGCTTTCGGATGTCCAGTTAATCGACTATAAAGTGCGGGTACTCGAAACCGATCAGACGACCGAATCCCGAGTGCGGGTGCTCATAGAAAGCACCGACAAAAACAGCAGTTGGGCTACCGTAGGCGTATCTACGGATATAATTGAAGCGAGTTTTATTGCTCTTGTGGATTCCCTTGAATACAAACTTTACAAGGAAAAATTATGATATGGATTTTAAAGAGTTCGTTTAAGATGCGGTTTAACAAGTTTATATTTGATTTTTAACCGGAATATATAAAACTCTATTGTGTAAAATTCAAAAGACGGCTGACGGGCAGTTGCCCGTCAGCCGTCTTTCACACGCTTGTTTCTAATTAATCCAAGTCTTCATATGACTCCAAAGCGGATTTTCTTATCGGTTTGCTGTCGCCGTGCTTTACCATCATCATAGTTCCCAACGAAAGCAATACAAATATGCTGCCGTAGGGGAATAATGTTTTATAACCGAAAAGATCAATAAATATACCTGAAAACATCGGTGTAACCGTCTGAGCCGCCATACTGAATATGTAGTAGTAACCCGTATATTTACCTATGTTTGCACCTTTGCTCATTTCAACTACCATGGGATAACTGTTGACGTTGATAAGTGCCCACCCCATTCCCGCCATTGCAAAGAAGATGAACATGAGTATGGAAAAACCGGGAAATAAAATCGCAGAGCCGAAAGCAACCGCTAAAAAACATATTCCCAAAATAATCGTCTTTTTTCTTCCAAATTTTGAGGCAATCAAGCCGACGGGAATATACGACAGTATCGCTGCAACGGTAGCCACAAGTTTTATGGTTGATGCTTCACCTACATTTCTTCCCCACATGGCCGCTGCATATCTTGTAAATCCGCTGATTACGGCATTATAGCCCATAAACCAAAGAAATATACTTATAAGAATTAAAACAAAACTCCGCCTCACATCCGGTGCCATTTTTTCGCTGCCCGAATCCGAGGTGGATTCATCGGTTTTTTCATCTTCATCAATATTGTACTGCCTGCTTATCTCCCTCATCTTCTTAATTGCCTTAGGCTCATTTACCGTAAAAAACAGCACCGCCACCGATATCAGCATAAAAGAAACCAAGAATATAAAGAGCGGTACGTATGAAGGGTTATCCCCCTTAACCAGAAGGGCGGTTGCAACTAAAATGGATGCGCCGCCTAAGGCTCCCATAAGATTAATTATCGCATTCGCCTTGCTTCTGAGTGGTTTTGGCGTTACATCAGGCATTAGAGCCACAGCCGGGCTTCTATAGGTTGACATTGCAAGCAAAACCACGCCAAGAGCAATCATAAAAAGTGTAAGGTTCTTTGTCTGCTGCGCAATGGGCAACAGCATAACAAAAACCGAGGTCACAAGAGTTCCGCCTACAATATACGGCATCCTTCGTCCTATACGTGTTTTTGTTCTGTCGGAAAGCGCTCCGAAAAACGGCAACATAAAGAGCGCCAACACATTATCAATTCCCATCACCGCACCCGTTACGGTGTCACTGAATCCGAATGTGTTTTTCAACATAACCGGAATTACATTATCATATACTTCCCAAAATGCAATAATTGACATAAATGCCAATCCTACTAAAAAAGTCTGCTTTTTATCCAGCTTCATCTCTACCTCTTTTAATCTAAAATGACCCGAATAAAAATACTTCGGGTTGTGTTTATATCGAATCTATTTTGATTTATTATTCTTTTTTTTCTTTTTTCTGACAGACCAGCCGAAATTCCCCAATAACTTCCCTTGAGAAAAATATTGGCCGTGAATATAGGAAATTAAATCGCTTTTTTCGAGTTCGAATCTCCCCTGTTTATCAAAAAGATGCTCATCGGCAGAAACCGATACAATATCTGCCATAAACATATCATGGCTTCCCATAGGAACAATTTTAAAAACCCTGCACTCCAATGAGAGAGGTGATTGTTTTATCGTGGGGCAGGCGACTTCAATCGAATCTATCTTTTTAAGTGAACAGGAAAGAAACTTGTCCTCATCTCTGCCGGATTTAACTCCACAGTAATCCAATGCTTTTGCCATTTTTGAACTTGCCAGATTTATAACGAATTCTTTCTTTTCGCTTATTATCCCGTACGAATGTCTCTCAGGTCTGATTGACACGTACGCTCTTGGCGGATTCGACGACAATATCCCCGTCCAAGCCGCAGTAAACACATTGGAGTGTTCCATATCCCCACAACTAATCAATACCGCAGGCAATGGTGAAATCATTGTTCCGGGTTTCATTATCCTTTTAGCCATATCACACCTCATAAACGGTAATCTGTTCGCCGATATATTCCATTTTTTCCGCCTCATCGATTACGGCAACAGCAAAACCTTCATATGTGATTTCACTTTTTCCCCTGTGATTATATGGCAGTATATCACCCGAGATTCTATATATACCGCTTCCCTTTTCGTCCGGTTTGAAATCCAGCGCGGGGCAGACGTATGTCCACTGAACATCATATCTCTTTTTCAAATCTTCATACGCTTCAACCATAGCCAATGCTATAGGATAGGTGGCTTTTGGGTAGTCGGCTTTGTCTATGACCCTTTCGCTCCTGGATTCATCCAAAAATAAATTCCCGTTGCCGCCGACAATAATCAGCCTGTTGCTCTTGCCGGACAAAATGTCGCACAGGTGCTCCAATGTAGTTCTGTGCTGATCGGCCTTGTCCGCCTCCCATACACCGAATGCATCAATGATTACATCCTGATCCCATACATCATCATAATCGAGATCGAAGATATCCCCCTCCATCACCTTTATCCGGGAATCGGGGGAGAAGTAAACATCTCTGACTGCTGCAATCACCTCATGCCCTCTGGAAAGCGCTTCCTTTACTATGAGACTGCCAAGTCTTCCCGACGCTCCTATAACCGTTATCTTCATCTTTCTACCATCACATTTGTTGATTCGGAATTAATTCCGTCTTGCTTAAAATCTTTAAGGTTTTATCCATTATACTATTTCAGTTTGGCGGGAATTATCAGACCTTCTTCTTGATCCGATTCGAATTCTATCCCGACTCTATCTCCTATGTTAAGAATTACCACCGTCTGGTCATCCGAAGCGGATATTGCATAATATTCTTTTCTTCCAACCAGTTTAATGTAATACATACTTGTTCCGTCTACCACCGCGGTTCTGATTTCCTCAATAACACCGCTTAATTCATCTACCGTTTTTACCGGCAATTCAGTAATTCCGTGTTCCGAAATAAGTCTGATATATTCCTTTTCCGTTTCCGACACGGTGCTTCCGGTGGCAACAATGTTATATTGTTGCACATTCACCATGGCATACATTTTCACGAGTCCCGCATTATCCTTTAACGACATAAAGTATGTAGGCTCTCCGGAAATATTCAGGAGCAGCGGGAAGGTGGAATTATAATTCAGATGTTGAACTACCCCCTCTGCAGACGCCGCCGCAGAAAATTCTTCCGCACCGGCACAAGGATAGTAAACCGTTTCCTTTGTCCTCTGGTTACTCAATATGAAGCCGATATTGCTTTCATCACCGCCTACACTTGTTATTCCGGTATACATATATACATCATCGTCCTGAGCGATGTAGTTATACCCTGCCGTTGTTTCGGTAACACCCTTCTGCCCGAAAATGGAATTTAAATATCCGTTTTGGAAGGCACCGTAATAATCGTATTGTTCAATGATTAAATCAGCAGAATATACCCTGTCGACCCATTTCGGAATTTCATCACCCCTATAATATTTGGTTTCACCGGTCACCGCATTTACCAGCACGGCTCCTTCGATATCCGTTCCGCCGAAAAGTCCTATCGTCTTTACCAGTTTGGGGCATATCCAAAAAGGTTCCCCCTCTTCATCAATTTCCATGTGGAGAGTGTCAAACATAAATGTCGGGTATTTAAACCGAATATACCTGTTTATGTTTCTAAAAAACAGGTCTGAGGGAGAGTATTTTATCCCCTCTTTTAGTCTCACAACTTCCACATTTTGCGTCACCATGTCTGTAATAATATATGCGGGCAATCCGTTCCTGAAATTGTTCCACCACTTAAAGAAATCCCCGTATTTCAGAGTAGCTACTCTGACCGGGCTTCCCTTATAGTTCATCTGCGGATAGTCGTTCGTCACTTCAAACTGGCTTACCATATCAGAAAGCTCTCCCAGCTTTCTGTCACCCAGTCTCTGTGCCGACGCTTTATCCAACATCGGTATCTTGTCATAAGTTATCTCATTGACGCCGGTCGAAAAATCTCCCGTTTTTATTTCCAACAGGTCTCTGTAAGATTTCGACCTTAGCAGCGTGCTCGAAAATATCCCGCCGGCAATAAATATACCCAGCAATATAATACAGATTGCAAGGGGCACTTTACATATTCTTTTGACATTTCCCCATACTTCTCTTATATCCGCCCCAACCTTGAATGATTTGCTTACAAACATCAAAACGATACAATAAAATACGGATAATACCAAAAAATAAGAATAGAATTTTGTATTATGCAAATTTATAGCGGGAAGTTCAAAATAGTAATATCCCAGTCCGAACAACAGCGTCGCCGTCAGTGACATCAGAACATTTTTTATATTGGATTTTGCACCTTTTTTTCGTACAAAATTAATTTTCGGCTTGCTCATTAACAGCTCCCAAAGTATTGTTTTTCGTTTTTTAATTATAACATAAATAGAAAAATCAATTTATATCTGTCAATATTTTATTTTATATAAAGGTTATGTATAAAAATATGACAAAATAATGTTTATTTATACAATATTTTTCAATGTTATTGACTTTTTTTAATTCAATATTGTATGATTTAGCCAAACTAGATTCAACATATCGCCCTTGAGATTCTTTTTAGAGTCAGTGGTCGGGGTTGGTTGTTTGTCGATTTAAAACGAGTTTGTCTTAACTCAATATCGCGTTCGTTTCTTTTTTTATTTTTTTGTCAATGAAATTTCATTTGATAGAAACAAGTTACGGGGGGAGAAATATGGAATACAGAAGATGGGATGACAGGTATATCGTAAGGGTTGACCAAGGTGAAGAAATCATTGAGCAGCTGACCCTGGTATGCAAGAAGGAGAATATTCTGGCAGGCACTATTTCCGGGTTTGGCGGCGCCACAGTCACCGAGTTGGGTTATGTCGATCCCGATGACAATAAGGCTGTAAAGAGAGTGGTTATCAACGAGTACAGGGGAATCCTCTCCTTGACGGGGAACATAACTGCCATGGATTTCGAGCCCTTCTGCCACATTCATGTTGTGCTCTCCGATAACAAATTGAATGCAACCGGCGGCCATATGTACAGTTGCATTGTCGATGAAATAGCCGAGATTTCAATAAACAGCAGTGACATTGTAACCCGCAGAATATTTGACGAGAACCTCGGACTCTTCATGCTCGATTTATAATATCCGAACTATATGTAATTTTACAGCCCAACCCCTGAGAATATGCAGTTTCTCAGGGGTTTTTATTGATTTTTCTAAACTCACATATATCTTCGGTCAATATTCCAAACGTCAAAAAAGGTCTGAAGCTCTAAAAATTTCAGACTCCTTATTTTATGTTAAAATTATATGATTGATAAAATTCACTCAGGCTAATTTTGATAACCTGTCTATATATGCTGGGGACTTTATAGGTTTCTACTACGACGGAAAGATAAGCTGTTGTCCGCTGGACACGCCCCTCTTTTTTGCGACGAGTGGTCTTGTAATTTGGAGGTTCATGATGGTATCGCAAAACAACTTAAAAGGAAAGAATGAGGAAAGCATTGCCGTAAAGACAGTCATCAGTTCTCTCAAAAAAACGATACAACAAGTTTACAAAAAGGAACTGCCGCTGGATCACCTTGTATTTTTGTATACTGCCGCCGCCGGTATCCTTATGTCCATATTCGGACTCGGTTACAATATGGTGATGGGTCTGGGCATATTTATGTTGCCAATACTCATACTGTACCTCGTGACAACCCTCTCAAGCGTTTTATATAGTGTAGTCACACAGCGCTGGTACGGAGCTGCCGTGATTGTCTTGGGTTCTTCCACGTTTCTTCTGGTTCCCTTTCTATGGTTCACAATCGGTGGGGCGACCGGTCCCACCTCTGCATTGATGCTCACATGCGGTCTGTGTATTGCTATCGTTTTCAAAGGAGCAGTGCGAAACATAATGCTGGCAGTAGAAGCGATCCTATTGGTTGTCTTTGTCGCGCTGGAATACCATTTCCCGGATATTATCATACACTATCCCGACCGTACAGCTCATTATTCGGATTTGGCGTTCGGGTTGACAATGAGTTTGATTGTCAATTCTATTTTAGCTTTCACGGTGATGGCGGAATATGCGCGGGTTCGGGATGAAAAGATGTGTTTGGCGTGTCGCCTGGAGCGCCTCTCACTTACCGACGCCCTGACCGGCTTATATAATCGCCGCTTTTTATCAGCGAGCATTGACGAAGAAATGCGCCGAGCATACGACACCGGCTCGCAATTGACGCTTTGTATTCTGGATCTCGACCATTTTAAAGGGATAAACGATACTTACGGACACGACTATGGTGACAATGTGCTGGTCAATGTTGCTCAGATCATGAATGCCAGCCTGACGGAAGGAGAGATTTTCGGCCGATATGGCGGAGAAGAGTTTGTGGTGCTGTTTCCGGGCAAAACCCCGACGGAAGCACTTCCCGTAGTGCGGGTGCTCGGCGATCGGATGAGGACACATGCTTGGAGCCATGGAAAGCCGGTCACAATTTCCGGCGGACTCAGTGGTTATGTCAGGGGAATCTCTTACTCAAATTTTATAGAGGCTGCGGACAAAAACCTCTATCGTGCCAAACGAGAAGGACGGGACAGGATAATCTATCGTTAATCCTTGGCTATGTTTATGAAATTATATCGTTATTTCCCGGATTCGGTTTAGTCAAATCCTAAATGTGGTCTAAATTCACTTGGTACAAGTAATTCTTAGGCGGATTCCTCAGAGTCTGCCGGGCACCGACATGTTGCGCCTTTTTCGGGGTTAATGCTTCCCTGACGGATTCCGGAGATAAGTAGTGTCTCCCGGTCAACCGTCCTTCAGGGATATCCATGAAGGGTGTGCCCATCAGTCGCTGCAGCGATTCGCGATTTGGAAAGATTCTTATCACTCGTTCTCTGTGCAGGATTTGCTGGTTTTACCGTTAAACGGAGTTGGAAGTCCTCTTTCCTATATTCATTTTAGTTTTCTGTTCAATGTTCTAAACCTTTAAAAAAGTCTGAGATTTTAAAAATCTCAGACTCCTAATTTTGGTTGCGGGGGAAGGATTTGAACCTACGACCTCCGGGTTATGAGCCCGACGAGCTACCAGCTGCTCTACCCCGCGATATTGTGTTTGATTATATTACCATAATAGCTGTAAAAATGCAAATCAAATGGTATAATCATTTTATAGTGTCAATTGACAAACCGGATTATTCATTTCACATTATCTTTAAAAATTCAAACGGAGGGAGATATGGCTTACAAGGATATTGTTAACATCGCAGTTGTAAACTTCAGACCTTTTTGGGGAAGGAAAGATCGAAATCTGTCGAGAATAATCGAATATATCGAAAGCGCTTCCAAAAGAGGCGTAGATATAATATGCTTTCCCGAACTCGCTCTCACAGGCTACGAAAATGAACCCGATGTGGAATTGCCTGATAAAATGCAGGTTCGGCTCGCCGAAACAATTCCCGGCCCATCAGTAAATGCCGTTGCGGAAGCAACATCAAAATGCGGTATTTATGCTGTTTTCGGAATGACCGAGAAAGCCGAAGACGATAAAAACGGAGTGTACAATGTTGCCGTTGTGTGCGGACCTGACGGATATATCGGTACATATAGAAAAATTCATCCTGCAAACGACGAACTGTTGTGGTCGGAAAAAGGTTGTGATCCTTTAGATTTTGAAACTCCGTGGGGTCCGGTCGGGGTCGGTATATGTTATGACACCTATTCATTCCCGGAACTGGGAAGGTATTATGCCGCCAAGGGCGCTCGGCTGTTTATCAATATAACCGCTATGGTTGGCGAGTCCGGCATCAGAAGATTCGATTGGGAAGGCTGTTATCTTGACACCATGAAGGCTGCGGTAGTCGCAAACGACTTTTTTATCGCCAGCTCAAACCTCATCGGTATAGATGTAATAAATGAGGGATTTGTAAATATTGTCGGAAACGACACGGTTAAAAATCCCGCTTTCTTTGCAGGCGCCAGTCTCATTATGGGTCCCGGTTACAACAAAAAAGTGCACATATATGCCGGAGGCATTGAACACAGAGAAATTGATATGATAATTTCTACAATAGATTTGTCTCTGGCATCGAGAATGATTTTTAACGAAAACCCGTACTCCGGTTCCCCCGACTTCAGACCCGATATCTACAAGAAATTCGCTAATCTTTTATTGGAAGATGATTATTGGAACAAGCACGCTATAAAGGACTAGTTAAACTCTTTGCCGCTTGTTGTTTTTACAAACGAAAGCACTCCGAACCGGAGAGTTCGGAGTGCTTTTTATTGTCGCTGAACTAAAACACTTCTATTTTACTGTTTCTAAGTATTGAACCTCCGAACGGGAAATATGTCTCAATCATATCTTTGCAGAAAGACATCGTCCCCTTCAAATCTGCGAGTGAGGCTGCAAACATACACGGAACCAGCGTTTGCATCATAGGATTCAGCCAAAGCAGTTTTGACGCGGGTATATTGATGACTTTATCACTTTCGGGGAAGTTTTCTTTATTCTCATCGGTTACTACTACATAGTGGTAGTTTTGACGGGTCAGTACCGAAGCTACTTCTTTTGCCCTGGACATGGACGGATTTCCTTCCGTCACATACAAAAACATTCCCGAATCCATTCTTCTTAGAATGTAGTCAACATGTGTCCAATCCTCAAAGTTTTCGTATCTGGAAAAATCTCCGGTCGCTTCATACA
>JGI24710J26742_10001691_pt1 | contig 20137 bp, 18 predicted proteins | sample BioPla2DNA2_FD_26742 | JGI IMG/M metagenome (IMG submission 26742) | reverse complement strand
GGCGGAGAAGCGGGGATTCGAACCCCGGCGCCGGTTAACCCGACCTAACGGTTTAGCAAACCGTCCCCTTCAACCTACTTGGGTACTTCTCCAAATATGGCGGAGAGACTGGGATTCGAACCCAGGGTAGACTTACGCCTACTCCGGTTTTCAAGACCGGTGCCTTCAACCAGCTCGACCATCTCTCCATATGTCACAAGAATAAATATAACATGTAACACTCTGTCTTGTCAAGTACTTTTTCATTCCTTTTTTATTATAAATTTATGTTATTTTTCAGGTATTTATTAACATCATCTACACTATCGTAATCTAATATTTCATCACCTATCTACTTACTATTATACCATTTAACTTTGTATTTCAACATAACCTTTTTAGTTATTTATTAATTCCTTTAGCCTTAAATCTAAATTGCAAAAACATATCTTAAAAAAAAGACTCTTAAACCTTTACAAATTAGGTTTAGAGCCTTTTATTTTTTTTTAATATTATCCTTTTTTAATTTCACTTATTCCATTCATATATTTTCTAAGCACTTCTGGAATTTCAACTGACCCGTCTTCTTTTTGATAATTTTCTAATATACATGCAGTTGTTCTTCCTATTGCAACTCCTGAACCATTTAAAGTATGAGCAAATTCAGGTCTTTCTTTAGGTCCTCTTCTAAACCTAATACCTGCTCTTCTTGCTTGAAATGCCTCAAAATTACTACATGAAGATATTTCTACATATCTGTTATAGCTAGGCATCCAAACTTCTATATCATATTTCATCGCTGCGGCAAATCCTAAATCACCTATACAAATTTTTACAACTCTATATGGTAAATTAAGTAATTTTAATACTTCTTCCGCATCATTAGTTAAAGATTCTAATTCTTGATAAGATGTTTCAGGTGTTGTTATTTTAACAAGTTCCACTTTATTAAACTGATGCTGCCTTATTAATCCTCTTGTATCTCTTCCAGCTGAACCAGCTTCTGATCTAAAACATGCAGAATAAGCAGCATTTTTTATTGGTAATTCATTTACATCTAAAATTTGCTCTCTATACATATTTGTTACAGGAACTTCTGCTGTTGGAATTAAAAAATATTCTGTATCTGCCACCTTAAAGGCATCCTCTTCAAATTTAGGCAACTGCCCTGTTCCCACCATACTGTGTCTATGAACCATGAATGGAGGAAATACTTCTTCATATCCATGTTTGTCAATATGTAAATCAAGCATAAAATTCATTAATGCCCTTTCTAAGCGTGCACCAAGACCCTTATAAAACATAAATCTGGCTCCTGTAACTTTAGAAGCTGTTGATGGATCTAATATATCTAATTTTTCACCAATTTCCCAATGGGGTTTGGGAACAAAGTCAAATTTTGCAGGTTCCCCCCATCTTCTTACTTCTACATTATCTTCATCACTATCCCCAGATGGGACAGTTTCATTTGGTATATTTGGTATGGTTAAAAGCAATTCATTCATTTTTTCATCTATATCTCTGGTTTCTGCATCTAGTATTTTTATTTTTTCAGATAAATTTTTCATCTCTTCTAATAATGAACTTACATCTTTTCCTTCTTTTTTGTACACAGGTATTTGCTTTGAACTTTCATTTTGTTTATATTTTAAATTCTCCACTTCAACTAAATTTTTTCTTCTCTTTTCATCGAGTTTTAATAACTCATCAACGTCAAAATTTTCTTTTCTTTTTGACATAGCTTTTTTTAAAATATCTGGATTGTTTCTGATTAATTTAATATCTAGCATAGTAAAACCCCTTACCTTTAATATTTTTTATTTTATTTATTATAACTAATATATAAATATTAATTTAAAACTTTACTTACTCATTTTCCATAATATTTAAAAGTTTTTGTGCCTCCTCAACATAATTACTGGAAGGATATTTTTTTATCAGCGTTTCTAAAGTTTTCTTTGCTAATTCAAATTCCCCAATTCTATATTCAGAATAGGCAATATAATAGTAACAATCATCTGAAAAATACTCATCTTCTGCAATTTTTAAAGAATAATTTAAATTAAATTTAGCATCTTTATATTCTTTTTCAATATAATTATTATATCCTTCTTTATAAAATTCCCAAGCAGCTTTTTTATATATTTCTTCTTTTAATTCGTTGTATTTTTTTAATCCATTTAAACTTAATTTATTTTTATCCACTTTTTCTAATAAAACAATTGTACATTCTATTATTTTATCATTATTATAATATTGTTCTGCTTCTAACAATAACTCATAATTTTTTAAAAATTGGTTTTCTTCATTTTCTTTTTCTTTGTTTTTTAATTTTTCCTCTAACTCTTCATAGTCAATTGTCTTTTCTTCTAAAATATTATTTAATTCTTCTATCTTTTTGTATAACATTTCATTTTCTTCTAAAGCAGTTTTTAAATTATGGCTAGAAATATTTATTTCTTCTTCACTAGATATCAATTTATTTCTATACTCGTTAAGGTTTCTGTTGAATTTAACTTGGCTATATCCTGTCAATAGAAGTAAAATAAATACACAGGTAAATAATATTACTGCATAAATCCAAATTGTATTTTTACCTTTTTTATTATACATTTTTATTCTCCCTTAACAACTATATTACTTTATATGTTCTTTATTTTTTATACATTTACTCCTATATTATTTTACTTATATACTATTATATTTTTTAAATTTACTCATATTCTACTATACTTTTATCCTAATATTTTGTCCTCCTAGCTATATCAATAGCTTGTATTTCTTCTGCAGATAAAACATGTTTTGAATTTCCTCCCTTTATTAATTTGGCATAAGTTGTTGAGCTTTCTCTTGCATATATTCCATTAACAACAACACCATCATCATTATCATCAAGAAGTGCAACTACAAAACTTAATTCACTTCCTACGCCTTCAAATGCATTATACCTCACCACTCCAACTTTTTGAATACAACGCTGAAGATTTTTTTCTATTTTACTTAGTTTATATTCTAACTCTTTATTTTTAAGTGATGTTTCATTTGTAAAATTAAAAACATCACAAAGCATTTTTTCTACACTTTTTTCTTTTGTTTCATCCATTATTTTTTTATATTTTAATTTAAATTTTTTAAATTTTATATTAATCGATATTAATAATATAAAAAGAATTAAAATAAGAACGGTATTAAAAGTTATTATTACAGCGTAGTATGTTTCCATTAACTCATGTAAATTATTAAGTACTGATATCATATTATCTCCTCTTCTTATTTTAAAAAATATTTACTAATAATTGATTGTGAAGTAGTGTTAAATGAAATTATATAAAATGTTTCACGTGAAACATTTTATATAATTTATGTTTTTATTAAATTCGCTCTATTTTTACTTTAAATAAATTTTAGTATTCGTATATATATTAATATTAACCAACCTCTTAAAATTAAATACAGGCAAAATTAGCTCGTCCTATTTTCTGTCATTATTACTAATTATTTCAATTAATCTGTTTAATTCTTCATTTGAATAATATTCAATTAATATTTGTCCTTTTTTATTTTTATTAATTATTTTAACCTTCGTACCTAATATATTTTGTAAATCCTCTGCAACTTTTTCATATTCATAATCATCTTGTTTTTTTGTAATTTTTTTTTCTTTATTTTTCTCTTTGTTTTTAATAGTTTTAACTAGTTTTTCTGTTTCCCTTACACTCATATCTTTTTCTATTATTACTTTACATATACCTTCTTGTTCTTCCGGACTTTCTAAAGATAATAATGCCCTTGCATGTCCGCTTGTTATTTGCCCGCTTATTAAATAATTTTTAATATTTTCATTTAATGATAACAATCTTAATGAATTAGCTATAGCTGGCCTGCTCTTTCCTATTGAATTTGAAATTTCTTCTTGAGTCATATTATGTTCAACTAACAGTCTTTCATATGCTTCAGCTTCTTCAATAGGGTTTAAATCCTCCCTTTGTATATTTTCAATTAATGCTATTTCCATCACCTGCTTATTTGAAAAATCTCTCACAATAGCAGGTATTTTCTTTAATCCCAATAGTCTTGCTGCCCTCCATCTTCTTTCACCAGCAACAATCCTATACATATCTCCTTCTTTTTTAACTATGATAGGCTGTATTATTCCATGTTCCTTTATTGATTCAGATAACTGGATAAGGGTCTTTTCATCAAAAGATTTTCTTGGCTGATTATTATTTGGCTCAATTTCATTTATTCCTAATTCTAATACTCCTTTTTTTTCATCAGAATTGTTTTTTGCTTCAGAAATTAATGCACCTAAACCTTTTCCTAAAGCTTTTTTAGTCATTATGTCTTCCCCCCTCTGCATATTCTATCATTTCTTCCGCTAATTCTAGGTAACACTCTGCACCTTTTGATTTAGCATCATACAATATTATTGGAAGTCCATAACTAGGTGCTTCACTTAATCTTACATTCCTAGGTATTATAGTTCTATATACTTTATTTTTAAAATATTTTTTTACCTCATCCACAACTTGTATTGATAAATTAGTTCTTGCATCAAACATTGTTAAAACAACACCTTCAACGTCTAAATTTTCATTTAGATGCTTTTTAACTAATTTTACAGTCTCCATCAATTGGCTTAATCCTTCTAATGCATAGTATTCGCATTGTATAGGCACAAGAATTGTATCAGCTGCTGTAAGGGCATTTAAAGTAAGCAATCCTAATGAAGGAGGACAATCAATTATTACAAATTCATAATTTTGTTTAATTTCATTTAGAGAATTTTTTAATCTACTTTCCCTTGATATAGATGAGACAAGCTCCACTTCAGCACCAGCAAGATCTATATTTGAAGGGCATAATTTTAAATTTTCAATAGGTGTATCAACAAGAACTTTTTCTATACTCTCTTCATTTATTAAAACATCATAAGTAGACCCCTTTGTATTTTTCTTATCAACACCTAATCCACTTGTTGCATTCCCTTGAGGATCCACATCCAACAGTAAAACCTTTTTCCCTTTATAAGCAAGACAAGAACTTAAATTTACTGCAGTAGTTGTTTTGCCTACTCCACCTTTTTGATTTGCTACTGCAATTACTTTTGTCATTAAATCACACCCCTTGACTCATCTATATGCATATAATTATAACCATTGTCCATCACCTACAGAGGTGAGGATACTTTTTTCCATGGTTTTAATACAATTTAATAAGTACATTATTCTTAAATTATATCATAAAAAAAATTAATAACAAATTAATTTTTAAAACTAATGAATTTTTAAAAAAACAAATTGCTGCACCATTTTTAAAAGAGCTAAAGAATTTATATTATTACTATATTTTAAAGAATAAAAGTGTAATTGTTTCACGTGAAACAATTACACTTTTATTAAAAATTCTTATATCTTAAATATCAATATTTTGCGCCTTTCTTGCATAAGACTGTATAAAATCTCTCCTTGGTTCCACCTTATCACCCATTAAAGTTGTAAAAATTTCATCAGCTTCAACAGCATCTTGTAACTCAACTCTTAATATTGTTCTAGTCTCAGGATTCATAGTAGTTTCCCACAACTGCTCTGGATTCATTTCCCCTAGACCTTTAAATCTTTGAATTGTACAATTTTTCCTTTCCCATCCTTTTTCACCTAATAATTTATTAAGCTGCTTTTCATCATAGGCGTAAAATTCTTCTTTTCCCTTTGTAGCTTTATACAATGGTGGTTGAGCTATATATACATATCCACCTTCTATTAATGGTTTCATATATCTGTAAAAAAATGTTAATAATAATGTTCTAATATGAGCACCATCCACGTCCGCGTCTGCCATTATAATTATTTTGTGATATCTTAATTTTTCAACTTCAAATTCATCACCTATACCTGCACCTAAAGCAGTTATTACTGGCTGCAATTTATCATTTCCATATACTTTATCAATTCTAGCTTTCTCAACATTGAGCATTTTTCCCCAAAGAGGCAAAATCGCCTGAAAACTTCTGTCTCTTCCCTGCTTTGCTGAACCTCCTGCTGAATCTCCCTCCACAATATATATTTCACAAAGAGATGCATCTTTTTCTGAACAATCTGCAAGCTTGCCTGGAAGAGTTGCTGATTCTAAAACGCTTTTTCTTCTTGTCAATTCTCTGGCCTTTTTTGCCGCTTCACGAGCTCTAGCTGAACTTAAACACTTTTCTAATATTTGTTTTGCCAAACTTGGATTTTCCTCTAAAAAATTATTAAGTTTTTCATTAATAATACTTTCAACAAAACCTCTTATTTCACTGTTTCCTAACTTTGTTTTTGTTTGCCCTTCAAATTGAGGCTCTTTTAATTTAATGCTAATAACTGCTGTAAGTCCTTCTCTTACATCTTCACCTAAAAATTTTTCACTATCTTTTAAGAAATTATATTTTTTCGCATAATCATTAAGAACTTTAGTTATTGCTGCTTTAAAACCTGTTAAATGTGTTCCACCCTCAGTTGTAGAAATATTATTAGCAAAGCTGTGAATATTTTCAACATAGGTATCTTTATTATACTGCATTGCTATTTCCACATAAGTTCCATCTCTAAATCCATCTATATAAATGGGTTCATGTATAGGTTCTTTATTTCTATCCATATACTCAACAAAGGATACAATACCGCCTTCGTAGTGAAGAACTTTTTCAACTACTTCCTCATCCCTTTCATCCCTTAAAATGATTTTTAGTCCTTTGTTTAAAAAAGCTAATTCCCTAAACCTTGACAGTAAAATATCAAAATCAAATACCACATCATCAAAAATTTCCGAATCAGGCTTAAAGGTAGTTTTTGTTCCTGTTTTTTTAGTAATTCCAATTACTTTTAATTCACTTACAGGGACTCCTCTTTCAAATTCTTGTAAATATACTTTTCCATCCCTGTAGACTTCAACTTCCATTTTTTCAGATAATGCATTTACAACAGAAGCTCCTACTCCATGCAATCCTCCGGAAACTTTATATCCTTCGCTGTCAAATTTTCCTCCAGCATGTAAAACTGTATGTACAACCTCAACAGTGGGTATGCCCAGCTTAGGATGTATACCTACTGGAATACCCCTTCCATTATCTATATTTGTTATTGAATTATCTTTATTTATTATAACTTTAATTTCATCACAATAGCCTGCCAAAGCCTCATCAATACTATTGTCCATTATTTCATAAACAAGATGATGAAGACCTCTGCTTGATGTAGTTCCAATATACATACCAGGTCTTTTTCTAACAGCTTCCAATCCCTCTAATACTTGTATATTGTCTTCGGTATAAGAATTTATATTTAAATTTTCTAACATATTTCCTCCTCATTTCTATTTATCTAAATAATTTTTTACGCCGCCACCTATAGAGTTTGCTCTTTTTTGAAGGGTAGAAGATGATATAGAAGAAAGATAAATTTCACTTCTTTTATTAAACTCAGTTATTATATATGATTTTGGAATATCATCTGTAACTCCCTTAACAAAACCTTCTTCTTCTGCCACTTTTAAAAATTCTTTTGTATCTTTAGAAAGTGATGTAGTTTCTAAATCCATTATTGCTATAATATTTTTAACAGGTATAACGTATTCGCCGCCTATATGTAAAAACATATATATCCTCCATTTTTTATTTAAAGTCTTTTCTATTTTATTTTATCCAAATTAAATAGAAACTGCAATTATTTTTTATTATCACCTAAAATTAAGACCTTTACAAATTATATATTTCTCCATTTTTAACTTTTAAAAAAGATGCATCTAAAGATTCTTCTTTAAAAAAGTCTTTTTCTGTACATGTTATAAATGTCTGCATTTTAGTTAAATTTTTAAATAAAAATTTTCTTCTCTTATTATCCAATTCTGACATTACATCATCTAAAAGCAGTATTGGATATTCATCTGTTTCCTCTTTTATTATTTCTATTTCAGATAATTTTAATGATAATATTGCAGTTCTTTGCTGACCCTGAGAACCAAAATTTTTTAAAGGTAAACCATTTACTATTATATCAAAATCATCCCTATGAGGACCTATAGCTGTAATACATCTTTTAAGTTCTAAATTTCTACTCTTTGAAATTTTTTTTATTATTTCATTTTTTATATTTTCTTTATTTTTTAGATCTATCTCTTCTAAAAATGTTTTATACTTTATTTCTAATTGTTCACAATTATCAGTTAAATTATAATGTTTCTCTTTTGATATTTTGCTAAGCTTGTCTATAAATTTTTTTCTCTTTGAAATAATTTCTGATCCAACCTGAGCTATTTTTTCATCCCATATATCAAGTGTTTCTATTAAACTTTTGTTTTGCTGTATTTCTTTTAATAAATTATTTCTCTGATTTAAAATTTTATTATACTGCTGTAAATTATAAAAATATGATGGTCTTAATTGACTAATGGTTATGTCCATAAACCTTCTTCTCAAAGAAGGCCCTTCTTTTACAATTAAAATATCCTCTGGGGAAAATATAACCGCCAGCAAATTTCCCATTAAATTTGCCATTTTTCTAATAGGAACTTCATTTATCAATATTTGTTTTTTGCCTAATTCATACAAGTATTCTATTTCCTTTTTTTTATTATCTTTATTTAACAGCAGCTTAACTTTGAATTTATTACTATTAATATTAATAAGTTCCTTGTCTTTTGATGTTCTGTGAGAGCGGCCAGCTGCACACAGAAATATAGCTTCTATAATATTTGTTTTACCTTGAGCATTTTCCCCATATATTATATTTATATTTTTTGAAAAAGAAGTTTTGATTTTTTTATAATTTCTGAAATTCTCTAATTCCAGCTGTTCTATGTACAAAACTTTTCTCCTTATACAAAAAACTTTTAAATTATTAAAACCTAATTAACAATTTTATATTTATTTTCTCCTAATTCTATTATATCACCTTTTCTTAACTTTTTGCCTCTTCTTAGTTCAACTTCTCCATTTACTTTAACTTTGCTATCAGATATTAATGCCTTAGACTCTGTACCAGTAGCTACTATACCTGCCCATTTTAAAAATTGATCTAATTTTATATATTCTGTTTCAATTTTTATATTTTCCATAAAGTCACCTCAAATTAACTTTTTATTCTAACAGGTAAAATCATATATGCAAATTCATTGCCTTCAATAGGTTTAATTGTACAAGGTCCTATATCTGAATTAAAGTATATGTCTACAACTTCATCATCAATAACTCTAAGTGCTTCTAAAAAATATTTTGGATTAAAACCTATAGTCATGTTTTTTCCTTCCATATCAACAGATATTTCATCTCTCACATTTCCTATTTCTGTACTAGATGATATAACCAACACATCATCTTCTATATCAAATCTCACAGGATATTTTTTTTCATTAATAGACATCAAAGCAGCTCTTTCCATACTTGAAAGCAGTTCTTTTGTATTTAATCTTATCTTTGTTTCATACTCATCAGGTATTATACTTTTGTAATTTAAATATTCCCCTTCTAACAATCTAGACATAACTTTACAGTTATCAATTTTAAAAAGTATTTGATTTTTAGAAGTAAATATCTCAATTTCATTTTCTTCAGGTTCTAATATTTTTGATATTTCATTTAAAGTCTTTCCAGGAACAACAACTTTAAAGCTTGTATTTTGAGTATCATTTACTGTCTTTCTCACTGCCATTCTGTGACCATCTATAGCAACAAAAACCAATTGGTTTTCATCGCTTTCTATTAAAGAGCCTGTCAATATCTCTCTATTTTCATCGTCGCCTACAGAGAAAATTGTTTGTCTAATCATATCCTTTGCTATTTTCTGACTTATTTTAAAAGATTCTTCAGCTTCTATCTCAGGAAGCAGAGGATAATCATCACTTGGATTTCCTTTTATTTTAAAAACTGAGTTTTCAGATTCTATTAGAACATCGTTATTATCAAGCAATTCAATCATTATTTCAGAATCAGGCATTTTCCTAATAATATCACCAAATATTTTAGAATTAATTACAACAGAACCTTCTTTTCTGATATCTGCAGATATGGTACATTCTATACCAATTTCCAGATCATTTCCAGTCATTTTGAAGATTTTATTTGCTTCTAGCAATATCCCATCTAATAAAGTTATGTTATTTTTTGTAGATACTGCTTTTTGAACGATATTTATTGCATCTACAAGAAGTTCTTTAGAACTTATAACTTTCATAAAAAAGTAAGCCTCCTTATTTTATATTAAATAAAAGTAAAATCAGTAATAATAACAATAAGTGCTGTTAATTATGTGAATAACCACCTATAAGCAATAAAATTATAGGTTTTAAACCTGTTACTAATATGTAGATAAATTGTTCTTAGTTATCAACATGTCTAACATTAGATAAAAGTAAGAGCTGTTATACACAGTTAATTCACAAGGAGTTTTCACCATATCAACAAATTCTGTTGATAACTTTTAATTTTAATATATTTTATTTTCCTAAAATATTATCTTTAATTTCATTTATAGCTCTTCTTGTTTCTGAATTATTTTCTATATCTTCTTTAATTTTGTCATATGCATGTATAACGGTAGTATGGTCTCTTCCTCCAAAGTCATTGCCTATTTTAGGAAGGGACATATCTGTAAGTTCTCTGCATAAAAACATGGCTATTTGCCTTGGATAAGCAATATCTCTGGTTCTTTTCTTTGACTTAAAATCTTCTTGCCTTACATTAAAATACCTTGCTACAACAGCCTGGATTGTCTCACAATTAATTACTCTTGTTTTTTCAGCAGATAAAATATCTTTTAGCGCTTCATTTGCTAAATCAATTGTAATTTCATTTTTTGTAAGAGAGGCAAAGGCAATTACCCTATTTAATGCACCTTCAAGTTCTCTGATGTTAGATGCAATTTTGTTTGCGATAAAAACCATAACATCATTTGGAACATCAAGACTTTCAAGCTGAGCTTTTTTTCTTAAAATAGCAATTCTTGTTTCTAAATCGGGAGCCTGCATGTCCGCAATAAGACCCCACTCAAACCTTGATTTAAGACGTTCCTCTAATGTTGTAATATCTTTAGGTGGTTTATCGCTTGAAATGATAATTTGTTTGTCTGCCTCATAAAGAGCATTGAAAGTGTGGAAAAACTCTTCCTGTGTTCTTTCTTTTCCAGCAATAAATTGTATATCGTCTATTAAAAGTATATCTATATTTCTATACTTAGACCTGAATTCTTCATTTTTATCGTCTTTAATTGCATTAATTAGTTCATTTGTAAATTTTTCCGATGATACATATAAAACTTTAGTTGAAGAATTCTGACTTAGTACAAAGTGACCAATGGCATGCATTAAGTGAGTTTTGCCAAGACCCACACCGCCATATATAAATAAGGGATTGTAGGCCTGTGCAGGTGCTTCTGCAACAGCTAAAGCAGCCGCATGTGCAAATCTGTTGCTATTTCCTATTACAAATGTATCAAATGTGTACTTAGGATTTAATATGGATTTTGCTACATCGTCATTTTGAGCTAGTTGACTGGATAAATTTTGAACATCCCCTTCTTCAGAGGGAACAACAAAATTTATCTTATATTCCTTAAAAGTAACTTGTTTAATAGCATTCATAATAAGACTTTGATATCTGGATTCTAAAATGCCTTTGTTAAAACTAGCTGGTACAGACAAATAAATTGTGTCTGAGGTTAAACTCAAAGGACTAATGGTTTTAATCCATGTGTTAAAACTTATTTCAGTAAGTTCATCTTTTAGTAAATCTAAGGATTTCTCCCAAATATTATTTAACTGGATACTCATATAACTCCTCCAAAAACAAGCATAAAAAATAAATTTTGATTTTTCTAAAAAAAATACTATAATAAAAGTAATAACATAACAATAATTATTAGTATAATTTTTGACAACTCTAGCAACATTTAAGCATAAACGGAAGTAATTTGTATATAATTTTTAAAAAATGCATATAATTAACTAATAATATAGTTTATAGTTAAAAAACAGTTAAAAAAATAATTGATTTTATTAATTATCAACATAAACCTGTTGATAATTAGTAAGTTATCAACAGGTATAAATAATATTATCAGACTTTTATATAATATTCAATATAAAAAATAAAAGATATCCACAAAAAAACATACTTATAAACAATTAAATTAAAGTTATAAACAAGTTATAAACAATAAAAATTTAAAATAGTTTCTTGACATCGATTATTAATTTAATATATAATTGTTACGTTATTTTAAAATATTTATAGTGTTATAAAATAGGTTTGCTGTCTAATTGGATATAATTATTTTAAAAATTATAATATTATTATAATATTGATAAATAAGTATTTGTTGTGTGATATATTTTGAAATGGAGGTGTTTTAGAATGTTAAGAACCTATCAGCCTAAGAGAAGACAAAGAAAGAAAGAACACGGATTTAGAAAGAGAATGAAAACATCAAATGGTAGAAAAGTTTTAAGAAGGCGTAGATTAAAGGGAAGAAAAGTTCTTTCAGCATAAGGCCGCATAAATGTGGTCTTTTTATTTAAATAATTATTAAATGTGGGAGATATAATGAAACACACTGTTTCGCTTAAAAAAAATTATGAATTTGGAAGAGTTTATAAAAGGGGAAAATTTCATGCTGGGAAGTTTTTAGTATTATATGTACTAAAAAACAAATTTGACTATAACAGATTAGGAATAACAGCAAGCAGGAAATTTGGTAAAAGCACTAAGAGAAACAGGGTAAGAAGGGTAATAAAAGAAAATTACAGACATATGGAAGAAAATATTAAATCAGGTTATGATTTAGTTATTGTTGCAAGAAAAACTGATATAATAGCTGATTATATGGAAATAAAAAAGGAAATGAAATTTCTTTTTAAAAAATTAAATATGATAATTGAGTAATAAGCATAAATTTTGTTAAAACTTAAAGTAAATTCAATTGCCATGGGTATATTACCATGGGCAAAGATATTAAAAAATTTACTTTAAGTTAAATTTAACAAAAGCACAAAGGTTTCTATTAGCATATGTAAGGAGATGGGGCATAATTGCTAAAAAAAATATTTATATTACCTATAAAATTTTATAGAAAATGGATATCTCCACTTAAAATTACGCCATGTTGTAGATTTTATCCAACTTGTTCTCAATATGCTATAGATTCAATAGATAAATATGGTATAATAAAGGGTGGCTTTAAATCAGTTTTAAGAATAGTAAAGTGTAATCCGTTTCATCCGGGAGGATATGATCCAGTTAAGTAAAAAGGGGTAAAAGAGATGTTTAATGCACTAGCAGGTTTTTTTGGACAAATAATATATGTTATATATGATTTGATACCTTTTGAATTTTGCAAATATGGAATATCGCTAATTGTTTTTACAATAATTGTAAGAACCTTAATGTTGCCTTTAGCTATAAAACAAGCTAAATCACAGGAAAAAATGAATAAAGTACAGCCATTGATAAATGAGATTCAGAAAAAGTATAAAAATGATAAAGAAAAATTAAGTCAGGAAATGATGAAGATTTATCAGGAACACAAGTATAATCCTTTTAGTGGTTGTCTTCCGCTGTTTATACAAATGCCTATAATTATATCATTATTTGCAGTGATAAGAAATCCTTTGACATACATGTTAAAAGGTAAAGAAGTTGCAGGACATATAATTAATCAAAGTACAATTGAAAATTTAATAAGCCAGGTTCCAGAAAGTGAATTAATAAGAGGATATGAACAAGTATCTGCTGCTCTTAAATTTAATTTAATTGATTTTAATTTCTTAGGTTTAAATCTTGGAATGGTTCCTACTATTAATACAAAATTAATATTTGGACCTGAAATGTCCACTTACTTACCTTTACTTATAATACCAGTTATAGCATGTATAACCACTTATTTTTCATCTAAATTTATATCTATGAAAAATGCTAGTGATACAAAAAGTAAGAAGGGTAAAAGAGATGAACAAGCTGAAGCAGCAGAGTCCATGCAAAAGAATATGCTTTTAATAGCTCCAGCAATGACACTTTTATTCTCATTTCAGTTTCCAGCAGGACTAGGTTTTTACTGGACAATAAGTAATATTTATCAGATAGTACAGCAGATTTTCATTAGCAAGTATATCATGAAAAAGAGGGAGGGTTAGTTTAAATAAATGACTAATAGTGTTGAAAAAACCGCTAAGACTGTTGAAGATGCCATTAATATTGCCTTGTCAGAATTAAATGCCTCTAAAGAAGATGTTGAGATAGAGATTATTGATAAAGGTGTAAAGGGAATATTCGGGCTTATAGGCAGTAAAGAGGCAAAAGTTAGAGTTACAATAAAAGAATCAATGGCAGGTAAGGCAAAAGAGTTTTTATTAGAAGTATTTCAAAAGATGGATGTGGATGCAGATGTTCTAGTAGAAGAGGATGAAGAGTCAATATCGATAAAGATAAAGGGAGATAATATTGGCATACTTATAGGAAGAAGAGGAGAAACATTAGATTCTCTTCAATATTTAACAAGTCTTGTTGTGAATAAAAACAAAGAAATTTATAAAAGAGTAATAATAGATATTGAAAATTATAGACAAAAAAGAGAGGAAACTTTAGTAAAACTTGCAAATAAGCTAGCAGACAGAGTTGTTAAATATAAAAAGAGTATTACTTTAGAACCAATGAATCCTTATGAAAGAAGAATAATACATTCTTCACTGCAAAACCATAAATATGTAGAAACTCATAGCGTAGGTGACGAACCTAATAGAAAAGTTATGATTTGTTTGAAGTAGAAGTTTTAAAATAAATTTTAAAATAATGATGATTAAATAAATGGTTCAGGATATTGATTCTTGAACCATTTTCCTTTAAACTATTAACAATCTCACAATATTTTTATAAAAATTGGAGGAGTAAAATGATTAATGAAGATACAATTGCTGCTATTTCAACTCCTTATGGAACAGGTGGCATAGGTATTATAAGAATTAGTGGAGATAAAGCTTTTGAAATAACCAAAACAATTTTTAAAGGAAAAAAGAAATTTGATGAAATAAAATCCCATACCATAAATTATGGGAAAATTATAGATCCTTTAAAAGGGGAAACTATAGACGAAGTACTTGTTACTAAAATGAAAAAACCAAATACATTTACCCGTGAAGATGTTGTTGAAATTAACTGTCATGGTGGGCTGGTTGTTTTAAAAAAAATATTGGATCTGGTTTTAAAACAGGGAGCAAGAGTAGCAGAACCTGGGGAGTTTACCAAAAGAGCCTTTTTAAATGGAAGAATTGATTTATCCCAGGCAGAAGCTGTTATAGACATTATAAATTCAAAAACAGATGAAAGTTCAAAAGCCGCTGTAAATCAACTTGAAGGAAAACTGTCTTCTAAAATAAAAGTTTTAAGAAAAAGATTGGTTGAAATGCTGGCACATATTGAAGTTACTGTGGATTATCCAGAAGAGGATATAGAAGAAATAACTGGTGAAAAAATATATAATGAAATAACTTCTATAAAAGAAGATTTGAAAAAAATAACCGATAATTTTGAAAGAGGCAGGATTTTAAGGGAAGGTATTGATGCAGTTATTATAGGAAGACCTAATGTGGGAAAGTCCTCTTTGTTAAATGAACTGACAGGAAAAAACAGAGCTATAGTAACTGATATACCAGGGACAACAAGAGACACAATTGAAGAATATATAAATATTAACGATATTCCAGTAAGGATAATAGATACTGCAGGAATTAGGGAAACAGTAGATGCTGTTGAAATAATAGGAGTTGAGAAAACTCACAAAGCTCTTGAGAAGGCGGAACTTGTTATTATGATGATTGATGCAGAAAAAGGTTTTAGCCATGAGGACTCTGCTATATTAGAAAAAGTATCAGTAAAAAAACTTATTGTTTTGATAAATAAAATTGATAAATCAAATGAAGATGCTATTAAAAATATAGAAAAACATCTTGAGGGAATAAACTATATAAAAACATCAATAAAAGAAGAAGTAGGCATTGAAAAAATAGGGGAAATGATAACTAAACTTTTTACAAAGGGAGAAATTAATTTAAACAGCCAAATAATTTTAACAAATATAAGACATAAAAATCTAATAGACAAAGCAATTTTAAGTATAGATGATGCAATCAGATCTTATGAAAACAAAATGCCTTTAGATTTAATGTCAATAGATATTGTAAATGCTGCAGATTTTTTAGGACAAATAACAGGTGAAAGTGTAAAAGATGATGTAATTAATGAAATATTTTCTAGATTTTGCCTTGGAAAATAGTGAGTAAAACAAAAAGAGAAATGGAAGGGATAGATATGAGTTTTATTGCAGGTGAATATGATGTTATTGTCATAGGGGCAGGACATGCCGGATGTGAGGCAGCATTGGCACCAGCTAGAAAAGGATTTAAAACAGCAATTTTTGCAATTAATTTAGACAGTATTGCAAGTATGCCCTGTAATCCTAATATAGGGGGCACTGCTAAAGGACATCTTGTAAGAGAAATAGATGCATTAGGCGGAGAAATGGGCAAAAATGCAGACAAAACACTTATACAGTCAAAAATGCTAAATAGTTCAAAAGGGCCTGCAGTTTATTCACTTAGAGCTCAGATAGATAAAAGAGAGTATCAGACTGAAATGAAAAAAGTATTGGAAACCCAGGAAAATTTAGATTTAAAGCAGGCAGAAATAGTTGAACTTATTGTGGAAGAAGAAGGCGGAAGAAAAAAAGTGGCAGGCGTAAAGACCCACACTGGCACTATATATAAGGGCAAAGCTGTAATTATGACCACTGGAACATATTTAAAGGCTAAAATAATAATAGGTGATGTAAGTTATAGTGGAGGTCCTGACGGGCTTTTCCCTGCCAATAAACTTTCAGACAATTTAAAAGAACTGGGTATAAAATTATTAAGGTTTAAAACAGGCACACCTGCCCGTGTCAACAGACGAAGTATTGATTTTTCAAAAATGGAAGAGCAACCAGGTGATGAAAGGATAGTTCCTTTTTCATTTGAAAATGAAGAAATTAATAGAGAGCAAGTTATGTGTTACCTAACATATACAAACGAAAAAACCCATGAAATAATAAGAAAAAATTTCCACAGATCCCCTTTGTTTGGAGGTTTAATTGAAGGGGTTGGTGCAAGATACTGTCCTTCAATAGAAGACAAGATTGCAAGATTTAAAGATAAGGAGAGGCATCAGGTATTTATAGAACCCATGGGTCTTAGTACAAATGAAATGTATTTGCAAGGTGTGTCTACAAGCCTTCCAGAGGATGTGCAAATTGAAATTATGAGAACCATCCCTGGTCTTGAAAATGTTTCAGTTATGAGAAGTGCCTATGCTATTGAGTATGACTGCATAGATCCAACCCAGCTTAAACTTACACTAGAACTTAAAGATATAGACGGACTTTATTCTGCAGGACAAATAAACGGGACTTCCGGATATGAGGAAGCCGCAGCTCAGGGTTTAATGGCGGGAATAAATGCAGCACTTAAACTAAAAGGGGAAGAACCTTTAATATTAGACAGATCCCAAGGATATATAGGGGTATTAATAGATGATCTTGTAACAAAAGGGACAAGCGAACCCTACAGAATGATGACATCAAGGGCGGAATACAGGCTGCTTTTAAGGCAGGACAATGCAGATTTAAGGCTTACCCCTATAGGTTATGAAAAGGGATTGATATCTGAAGAAAGATATTTAAAATTTAATGAAAAGAAAAGGCAGATAGAAGAAGAAATTTTAAGGCTGGAAAAAACAGTAGTTCCTCCAAGTGAAAAGGTAAACCAATATCTTAAAAAAATGAACAGTACACCTATTAATAGTGGTATAAAGCTTAAAGACCTTTTAAAAAGACCTGAAATAACCTATGATTCATTAAATGAAATTGATGAAAATATGCCGGATTTGAGTTTTGCAGTAAAGGAACAGGTTTCTATAGCTATAAAATATGAAGGATATATAAAAAGACAAATAGCACAGGTTGAACAGTTTAAGAAGCTTGAAAAAAGAAAAATTCCCAAAGGTATTGATTATGAAGAAATAAAAGGGATTAGAATTGAAGCAAGGCAAAAACTTAATAAAGTTAAACCTGAATCTGTTGGACAGGCATCAAGGATAGAAGGAGTTTCTCCTGCAGATATTTCAGTGCTTTTAATTTATTTAGAATCTTTAAAAAAGAGAGGGGATTTAAAAATTGAATGAAACTGATTTGATTAAAATTTTTATAGATGGAGCATGTCAATTTAAAGTTAATTTAGAAAAAAAAAATATTGAAAGTTTTTTTAAGTATAAAGATATACTTTTAGAATGGAATAAAAAAATGAATTTAACAGCAATTGAAGATGACAGGGAAATAATAATAAAGCATTTTATTGATTCAATAAGTGTGGTACCATTTATAAAAACAGAAATAAAAAAGATAATTGATGTGGGAACAGGGGCTGGATTTCCTGGAATACCTTTAAAAATTATAATGGATCATTTAGATGTAACTCTTTTAGATTCTCTTGAAAAAAGAACTAAATTTTTAAATGAAGTTATAAATAAATTAAATTTAAAAGATATAAAGGCTGTTCATTCAAGGGCAGAAGATAAAGGGATGTCAAAAGATTTTAGAGAAAAGTTTGATTTAGCTTTGGCAAGGGCAGTTGCAAATTTGCCTGTTTTACTTGAATACTGTCTGCCCTTTGTAAAGGTAGGAGGAACTTTTATAGCCATGAAAGGCAGCAATATAGAGGAATTGGACCATTCTAAAAAGGCTTTAGAAATATTAGGAGGAGAAGTTAAAGATGTAATTCAGTTTAACTTACCCTTTACAGATATAAAAAGAAATATAATAATTATAAAAAAGTTTCGACATACACCGACAAAGTATCCTAGAAAAAGTGGCAAACCTTCAAAAGAACCTTTGATTTAACTCATAAAATGCAGTAATATAAAGCATTTGGGCGAACGATTCTTTGTTTTAAAAAAAGGATTTATAAAATTAAGGTAGAATATTCCTTTGTACAATATTTTATTAAATGCAATAGGTATTTTACAACTTTAACTTATAGTGGTACAAATAAAAACATAAGTGCTGCTTTAGATAAAATCAAGTAAAAAAATACCATTGCCAGATAAAAGTTTAACAAATGATAAATATAATAATTTTGCAAAGGATGGTGCCCTATGTTAGAAAGCAGATTGAAAATAGCAAGGCAGGAAAATAAAAATAATTCAAAAAACATTACTTATTTACCAATTGATTGTATCAGACCAAATCCATATCAACCCAGGAAGCAATTTAATAAAATTCCTATGGAAGAGTTGTGCGAATCAATAAAGGAATATGGAGTTATCCAGCCTATTAGCGTTAGAAAAATATCAAACAATATGTACGAGCTTGTAGCAGGTGAGAGAAGACTTAGAGCTTCCACTATGGCTGGATTAAAGGAAATACCAGCTATAATTGTGGATGTTAATGACAATGAATCTGCAGTTTTAGCTTTAATAGAAAATCTTCAAAGGGAAGACTTAAATTACATGGAAGAAGCTGAAGGATATAATAATCTAATTAATGACCATGGTTTTACCCAGGAAGAACTTGCTCAGAAAATTGGTAAAAGTCAATCTACAATAGCTAATAAAATAAGATTGTTAAAACTGCCTCCCCTTGTAAAGAAAATTCTATTTGATAACAATTTAACTGAAAGGCACGCAAGAGCACTTTTAAAACTTCATGATGAACAACTTCAATTGAAAGTTTTAAAACATGTATGTGAAAAAGGACTAAATGTGAAAAAGACAGAAGATTTGGTAGAAAGGGCAATTGAAAAATACACCAAAAGGCAAAATGAAAAGAAAAACAAACCTCAACTTACTAGAGCTATAAAGGATATAAGAATATTTGTAAATACAATAAAACAGGCTATAGAACTTATGAAAAAATCAGGAGTAGAAGCAAAGGCGGCACAGTTTGACAGAGGTACATATTATGAGTTTATTGTAAGAGTTCCTAAATAAAATTTTAAAAAAAAGCTTTAGTTTTTGTAATATAAATAACTGGCTATATTTAAAAAAGTTTAACTTTTTTAAATATAGCCAGTTATTGTTTATTAATCTAAAATTTTTAAAATAATTTTTTTT
>JGI24710J26742_10001690_pt1 | contig 20139 bp, 17 predicted proteins | sample BioPla2DNA2_FD_26742 | JGI IMG/M metagenome (IMG submission 26742) | reverse complement strand
AATATTTTCCATAAATTCTCATATTCATCATCAACTATAAGCTTGTAATCAAATGGGTTTATATCAGCCATCTCTGCAATTACCCATGGTTTCCCTGGCAAATGGAGGGAACAAATATTCCTGTTTTCATCAAATATAGCAAATCTTTCTTTAGGGAGCCTGTCTACAAAATGAGGAGTCACTAAAGAAAGAACATTGTTCTTAGGATGTATTATAGAAGTAAGTATACCATTCTCCTGCTCCGAAAACCTAATAAAGCCTAGCAGATAATGGGTCTCTCTACTTACATATCGATTTATCTTATGAATTCGATTTACCAGATCATTGCTTATATGGTCTACGATACTTTTACCTATATGAAAGCCCATTATAAGAAATCTATAAATCAAATCTCCTTTGCCCTTATAATCAGATAAGGCCACTCTACATACCATTTCATAAGCTTCTAAGGATATCTTAGACTTAATAGCCTTAGATACCTTGACTGCCTTTTCAAAATCAGTAATAACATTAATGTATTCTGAAAATAATTCTATATTCGAATAATTATTCCTCTCGCTTTGTTCTTCTATCTTAACATTAGCATGTCCGTATCCTGAGCTCCAAGCCTGGTAAATAGCAGTAAAAATTCCATCTATACTATTCTCACATTGGAAAATTTTTTTATTATTTATAGCCTAGCACCTCCTTATTAAGACTAGGAATCTCCTTGAATTAAGAGCCTATTATCAGGCTTAAAGTTTACATCATCAAATAAGGATAGTTGCTTATAGGTAACATCCCTCTCAATTCCAAAGGGAAGCCTATCTTTAACAGCTAATAACTCTCTAGTGATAAAATCCTGATCAATCTTTATGGGATACATCATCCTTCCTTTACAGGTGATGAAATATACTGCTCTCTTAAGTACTATTCCCATAGCCTTAAGATCCTTAAAATCAAGAACTGCACTCTTCCTAGCCGCAATTATTCGCCTTGCGGAATTTACTCCAATACCGGGAACCCTGAGAAGAGTATAATAATCAGCTTTATTTACCTCTACAGGGAATTTCTCCAAATGTCTAAGAGCCCAATCACACTTAGGATCTAACAGAACATTGAAGTTCGGCTTCTCCTCGCTTAACAGCTCAGTCATTCTAAAGCCATAAAATCTTAGTAGCCAGTCTGCCTGATACAATCGATGCTCCCGGAGTAAAGGTGGTCCATTCAAGGTAGAAGGAAGATTACTATCTTCGTTAACATTTACAAAAGCAGAATAGAATACGCGCTTTAAATCGAAATTATCATATAAACTCTCAGAGACTGACATGATATGATAATCACTTTCATCTGTAGCTCCAATTATCATCTGGGTACTCTGTCCCGCAGGCACAAATCTGCTTCTTTTTAAGGGTGGCCTACTATATGAAGCAACAGAATAATTTCTAAAACTTTTCATGTATACAGAGTTATCACTATTATAATTATCTTCTCTTAGAAGTAGGTCATTTGATGAAACACCCCTATTATTATCATTACTATATACTGTAGCTTTGCTCTTTAGATATGAAGATTTCTCATTATCTATTAAAAACCTGTTACTACTATTACTAACTGACTGTCCTTTGTCATTTATACCAAGATATTCTCTATTGTTTTCTCTTCTTAGTTGAATCTGGCGCATAGGCTTAAGAATATTCCTTCTACTCTTATGAGGCGCCAGCTTCTTTAAGCCATCGGCTGTAGGAAGTTCAAGATTAACACTCATCCTATCCACATACCACCCTATAGCCTCAATCAATGCCGGATCAGTACCCGGAATTGTCTTACAATGAATGTATCCGTTGAATTGATATTCCTCCCGTAGCATCCTCATAGCATCAAAAATTAGCTCCATGGTGTGGTTTGGACTTAAGATAATTCCAGAGCTTAAAAACAAGCCCTCAATATAATTCCTACGGTAAAATTCCATAGTAAGCTCACAGACCTCTTTGGCTGTAAATGATGCTCTGACAACATCGTTGGAGGAACGATTAATACAGTATTTGCAATCAAATATGCATTCATTAGTAAAGAGGATTTTTAACAGGGAAATACATCTTCCATCTGCAGAAAAGGTATGACAAATCCCGCAGGCCAGACTATTACCGATACCTGTTCCATTACCCTTGCGGTCTACACCGCTTGAAGTACAGGCCACATCAAATTTCGCTGCATCGGATAAAATCTCTAATTTCCTTTGGATTGACATACCTTCTTGTATGATCATTATCTTCCCTCCATGTCAAACATCTGTTCGGTATAATTATAGCAAGTCAGGAGGGTGAAGTCAAGTTTTTTCGAACTGTTGTTCATGGTCGTGACAGGTACCACGATCCGCAGTGAACGGTAGCTGTCACGAACTACCACGATCCGCAGTGAACGGTAGCTGTCACTTTTCAAATAAATTAGCTTTATAAGGCCTCCTGTCTTTTTCTCTTTGCCACCACCAGAATAATAGCTAGGAAGACAGCTATAAATCCAATCTGGATTGCCATATATTGAAATACTGGAGTAAGATTATTGATACTATAATTAGATATCTCTCCTATTGTATTGTTTGCCCTAACATACCAATAAGATGGTAAAAAGCTCGCTACTCTTAGAACCGCTGTTCCTAGAAACTGCTGGGGTACAAACATCCCGCTTAGAAATGCTAATCCTAAGGATAATCCTGTGGATATAGCCTGAATGGCATTCTTTCCTTTTACCGTAATACCTATAAGGTAGCTAATGCAAAGGACGACTACAGCATAAACCAAGGCATTTATCCAAGTTAAGACCAAACCAAGGTGAAGCCTACGGAAGGGATTGGTAAGGTATCCGACTATAATAAAAATCAAAAGATAAACTAAAACAAACAACAAATTGGCCAAGATAAGCTGAAGATTAAAATTCTTTGATGATACAGGTGCAGCGAACTGCTTCCTTCTTATCTCTAGTCCATTAAATGACATCATAACAGTGCTAACACCTAGCACAAAGCACACTACCATAATATAACCCAAATAATTAAAATAATAAGTGTCAAATTCTACTGCATCTAAGGAAACTTTCTTACCTGTTTCTATTATAACCTCAGTTTCAGACACCGGGTTCATACTTAAAAAATCGATGAGTTCTTCAAGTGTAAATCCAGGATTATAGCTGATATAGGCCCTTGCCATATTTAGATAATTATCAATAGCACTATCCACTGATTGCACAGAGGTCATATCGGGATTAACCTCCTTGATAAGCATAATTTCTTCCCCACTAAGGAACCCATCAGTAAACCCCTTAGGAATTGTCANGATATATTTGACCTCATTATAGAATAAGGCATCCCTTCCTGCTTCATCACTATCATCTACATCAATGAACTCCACATAGCCTTCAAGGTAGGAGGTAAAAGCTTCAATAAATTCATTATCACCTTCATTATTAATAAGCAGAATCGGAACCCTACTTACAGTAAATTCTTTACTGTTATCTCTTATAATAAAAAATGTAATCAGTAGAGTAATAGCTATAAACATGATGCCATATAAAATCAAGCCAACCAACTGTTTCTTCATTATTTTAAAGTATGTTCTAAATACTGGCATAGGTTCTCCTCCTTAATCCAAGATAGGATACTACACACAAGATCACTGTCATAATAAGTAGTATAGTAATATTTAAGTTAAAACGATTAAAATCATCGTAGTAATACAAGCTATAAAAAGAATCAGATACAAGATTCACAGGATTGATATACTGTAATATAGGCACCTTTTTTGCTACGAGATACTTCATATCTACAAACATCATCCCTGACAGAAAGGCTCCAAACATAATGATAGATGTAGTTATGGCCCCCTGTACTCCTGAACTTTTATTTACCCAGACTCCTACTGTTACACCGATAAATAGTCCCAATAATGATCCTACAATACAAGCCAGTATGAGATGGGGTAAATTATTTCCAAAGCTTATACCTAATACCTTTTTCATAAAAAGGATTACTAAAACAATGCTACCAGCATGGGAAGTAAAAGCAGCCAACATATTTATAAGAAGCAGCTTCATTTTATGAATTGGTGACACATTTATTCTAGCCCCACGACTGGAACGGTTTCCCTGAATATTTGTTACCTCCTCTAGTCCCCAATTGGCTGCCATCAAGCAGCACATGGCTAGTAATGAATAAAAGTAGATTAGCACTACATCGGGTTCGGCATCCTTCTTGACCTCAGTAGTATAACTTTTGTAATCCATAACATCATCCAGTAGGCCCTGACTTATGGCGGCAGGATTCTTAATAAGTATTGACTGGATTGTATAGGCTGCTCTCTTATAGCTATCCATAAAGGATTTTACAATAGTTTGCTTCAATCCATTATTTTTAACATATACCTTTGCTTCCTCGCCGCTTACTATATAAGCAATAATTTCGTCTTCCTCAAGGGCTTTACTAGCCTCCTGTATATCACTATATTTTACATTAAATAAGGGAAGATCGTCGGATATCTTCGCCCCCTCTAGCACTTCCTTCATAAGATTTGTAGCATTTTCATCCTCTACATCCTGTACAAATGCAATATTTATAGTCTTTAGATCACTCGACGAATAAACATTGGTAAAGGCAAAATAAAATAAGGCCGCCAGTGCTACAGGGAATAAATAGCTCCAGAAAATATTTTCTTTATTTTTAAATAGGCATTTTAGCCTTGATTTATATAAGTGAAAGAGCATATTGTTACCACCTTTCTAGTCTCTTAATTCCTTACCAGTGATTTCAAGGAATACGTCATTTAATGTTGGTAGCTGCGTAAATACCTTTCCAAAGGCAATTTTGTTATTCTCCATATAATGGAGTACTTGTAACAGGTTGTTTTTTCCTCTACCAGACTTAATCTCCAGCTGATTATTATCATATTTAACTGAAATAACATTGGGCAATTCTCTAATTATCATGATCTGCTCCTCAGTTATCTGATAGGTTTCAATGGTTATCTTCTCTCCTATTGATATCATTGCCTTTAGCTCGTCCTTAGTACCCTGGGCAACCACTTTACCTTTATCAATAATCGCAATCTTGTCACAGATTTGCTCTACTTCCTCCATGTAGTGGGAGGTATATATAACAGTTGCCCCTTGTTCATTTAACAGTTTAATCCCCTCTAGGATTTTATTTCTGCTCTGAGGATCNACCGCAACTGTTGGTTCATCCAGTATTATAAGCTTGGGCTTATGGACAATTCCGCAAGCAATATTTAACCTTCTNAGTAANCCACCNCTAAGCTTTTTAGGATAAAATTTCTTATACTCCTCTAAGGACACGAAGCTAATGGCTTCCTCTGTATATTCCTTAATCTTCTCTTTATCATTTATATAGAGACTACAAAAATAATAAATATTCTCATATACAGTCAGTTCATCAAACACCGCCACATTCTGCATAATGATCCCGATATCCCTTTTTATATCATATTTATCTGGCCCCATCTTTTTCCCAAAAATCTCTATAGTGCCTTTATCATACTTAAGCAAGGAAAGTATGCAATTAATCGCCGTGGTCTTACCCGAGCCGTTAGGTCCCAGAAGCCCAAATATTTCTCCTTCCTTAACCTCAAAGTTTAAATAATCCAAGGCCACAAGCCTTCCATACCTCTTAACAAGCCCATCTACCTTTACTATCATCTTCTTCCTCCTCATTTTTCTGTTAATACCACTATAGCTTACTTAAAAAACTCTGTGTAGTGAATTGCGTCACTGAATAGAATGACAAATGTCATTAAGTAATCAATCACAGCCTTCACTAATTGACAACAAAAGCTTCTCATGTAATACTGAAAACATATTCATTACTACTGAAAATTCCAAGGAGTCTATTATGAACGAATTATTTGATAAAATACTACTGTTCATATCAAGTATGGCAATATATTTGATGAGTGATTATAGCATTTATGCAGTTATACCAGTCATTCTTACTGTACTTTTAAGCTGCCTTTCCTACTATTATGAAAGCGATAGGATATCACTATATGGATGTATTGCATATGCCATTATATGTTACTTTATTCCCGCCTACATCATCCTGCTGCCACTAGTTCTTTATGATATAATAAAGAGCAAATACCAAGCATTTACCCTAGTGATAATAGTACTCTTTATAATAAATGCCGGGCATTATACCCTGTCTTATTTTCTATTTTCAATACTTTTACTGCTTACTGCCATAGTTCTTAAAGTAAAAACAGTTAAGCTAAATGCTTTGCAGGTTGACTATAATGAGCTGAGAGATAGCTCGTCCTCCTATTCACAGCTACTAGAAGACAAGAACCAGAGTATACTAAAAAACCAAGATTACGAAATCAATCTAGCCACTTTAAATGAGAGAAATCGAATTTCCAAGGAGATCCATGACAATATCGGTCATCTTCTCTCTAGATCAATTTTGCAGGTTGGAGCTCTGCTTACAATAACAAAAGAAGAGATTATCCACGATGAGCTCTCCAAACTAAAAAAATCCTTATCTCAAGGTATGGATGATATCCGAAACAGTATTCATAATATGCATGATGAGTCGGTTGATCTTTACAGCCAGATAGAGCAGCTTATTAGGGAATTTACCTTCTGTAAAATCAACTTTGATTATGATGTCACGAGACCGCTTCCAATAGCCCTTAGGTACTGCTTTATTGCTGTTACTAAGGAAGCCCTTGCAAATATCATGAAACACTCAGATGCAACAAAAGCATCTATCATTATAAGAGAGCATCCGGCCCTTTATCAGCTAATAATATGGGATAACGGATCCATAAGCGAACAGAAGAAATCTCATATAAGCCAATACCTACAGACATCAGAATATAAGACCGAGATGGGTCTTCGAAATATCGCAGACAGGGTAAAAGGCTTTAATGGTAATCTAAATATTTCAACAGATGATGGCTTCAAAATTTTTATCACAATACCTGTACCGGGTACGGTACCCGGTACAAAAAAGAGCAATATCTGACGTCAGATACTTGAGAAACCGCATAAAATGGGCATTTGTGTTTATAAACTGTACCCGGTACAGTCCAATTTGGTACCCGGTACAGAATAAAAAAGGGGGAGTTCATATGAAAGTTTTACTTATTGATGATGATAAATTGGTCTGCTCATCCTTAAAGATTATCTTATCGGCAGACCCTGATATAGAGGTGGTAGGAATGGGTCATTCAGGAACAGAGGCGATAACACTCTATAAAAGTCTACGACCTGACCTACTTTTGATGGATATAAGAATGGAGCAGATGAGTGGTCTTGAGGCAGGAGAAATAATTCTTAGCCAATATGAAGATGCAAGAATTCTTTATCTGACCACTTTTCTAGATGATGACTATATAATAAAAGCCCTTAATATCGGTGCTAAGGGCTATATGCTAAAGCAAAATTATGAGAGTATTATTCCCGCAATCAAGGCTGTACATATGGGGCATAATGTTTATGGAAATGAAATTATCACTAAATTACCGAATCTTATGGGCAGGTCTGATAATACCAACAGCTTTGAAAGTCTTGGTATCTCAGAACGTGAATATGAGATTATTAAAAAAATTGCAGACGGTCTCTCTAATAAAGAGATTTCAGAAGAGCTCTTCTTAAGTGAGGGGACCATCCGCAACAATATAAGTAATATCTTAGATAAGCTAAACCTTAGAGACCGAACACAAATAGCAGTATATTATTATAAGAATCTCTAATAGCTTAAGAATAATATAGTCAGATAAATATACCTTTTGATAAGCTTTTTATCAGAGGGTTCTTCTGGGCATAAGGTGTATTGCCATATTATCAATATCATCGGCCGCCTCAGTGATTGCCTCTTCATAGGTAGGATGTGGGCGTATTATTGATCCTAGTTCTTTATAGGTCAGCTTTTTTGATATTGCTAGGGCCAGCTCACCAATCATATCTGTTGCTCTGTCACATAGAAGCTGCGCTCCCAGAAGTCTTCCTGTATCAGCCTCACATATGAGCTTTACAAAGCCCCGCTCTCCCATGGACAGTAGGGTTTTACTATTTCCAAGCATGGGGTATTTGCCAATCTTAATATCGTATCCTTGTGCCTTTGCTTCTGCTTCATCCATTCCCACCGTAGCCACCTCAGGCACAGTATATATACATGATGGTATTAGATCCAGATCAATAGAAGCTTTATGGCCAAACATCTTTTCAATAGCTACTATCCCTTGAGCAGATGCTACATGGGCAAGCTGTTTCCCCTTAATTACATCTCCAATTGCATAGATTCCTGGTATGCTTGTCTCAAACTCAGCATTAACCTTTATAGATGCCCCATCCATCACAGGGGCTATACCATCTTCAAATAATCCTTCTGTATGTGAACGTCTTCCCACCGATAATAAAATACCCTCGGCTTCTGTTGTCTTAGTATTATCCTTTTCTATATATTCACAAACCAGNCCAAGAGAGCCACCCTCGGTGATCTTAAGCACCCTAGCTCCAGTATGGACACTAATACCCNTCTTCTTTAATCCCATGGTAATAGTTTGGGAAATTTCTTTATCCATACCAGATAGAATCCTATCCATGGCTTCAATTATTTCTATCTCACAACCAAGCTCCTTATAAATGGTTGCCATCTCTATACCTATTACACCACCACCGATAATGAGGAGCTTTTTATAGAGTCTCCCTTTACCCTCTAACAGTTGGTCGCTTGTCACCACATTTTTAATAGCAGAGCCCTCTATCCTAGGAATGANAGGCACAGAGCCGCTAGCTATCAGGATGTTTTTAGCAGTTACTAGTTCTTCACTATGGNTCCCGGGTTCACTCGCCAGCNTAACTTTGACCCTATTTTGCGATATTACAGTGGCTACTCCTTTGTATAGCTTAACTCCGTTTGCATTAAATAGCCCTTCGATTCCCTTACGAATCCTGGCTACAACTTCATCCTTTCTTTCTATAAGCTTATCATAATCAAGACTTAGATCCGTAAAGCTTATACCGGCATTCTGCATACGTTTTGCTTCGGAGATAAAATGGGTGCTATGCATTAAGGTCTTAGTGGGAATGCAGCCTCTGTTAAGACAGGTTCCACCAATCTCCCCTTTTTCTATTATAGCAACCTTCTTTCCTAGCTTAGCTGCTTTTATGGCAGCCACATAACCTCCCGGGCCGGAGCCTATTACAATCAAATCATAGCTATCCATTATATAACTTCCTCCTAACTTATCACCTGGATAAGACACTTACAGCCTAACCTTATATATAAATAAGTAGACAGTTAGTAAGTACTATAGTCAGATTTCCTCCCGAATAAGTACTAATATATCATCCAGTATCTGCCTCCTAATATCCCCTGGCTCATTCATTTTCATAGTCTCCTTCAAGGCCACTTCCATATCTTTAGAATAAAATGTACATCCATTAAGGGCCTCTGGTATCATCTCGAAAAACTCTGTATCAAGAGCATCTGAATAGGCCTGACAATTCTTAATAATACCACCCTCGACAACCAGCTGTAGTTCAATATCTCCCCAGCTGAACCTTCTTTCAAAGCTATCACTAAACTCTATCTTCCTACCATACTTCCAATCCCAGGAGGAAAACTTATTTTCTCCCAGCATTAGCTCATCCTCCGGTAGCTGCAGTTTATCAATAGCCCTAGGCTTTGATCCATAGACTGTGCCAAAGGCCTTAATAAGTTCATCCTTTAGTATATCTATAGTAAGATTTGGAGCAAATTCATTAAGATTAGCCACTCTAGATTTTACCGAATCCACTCCCTTTGACTTAAGCTTAGCTTTTGATACATTTAGGTACTTTGATAGGCTGGGCATGTCTACATCAACAAGTATTGTCCCATGGTGATAGCATTTATCACCTATAGAATAAAATGCATTACCTGAGAACTTTCTGCCCTCCACTGTGATATCATTTCGCCCTGATTTCATGGCAGGTATACCCAGGTTATTTACAGCCTTAATAATAACCTCCAGCTGCTTGTCCACATTGTAATGCTCCTTAGTCACAAGAAAGGTAAAATTAAGATTACCCATATCATGGTATACTGCTCCTCCGCCTGACAGCCTCCTGACAAGCCTTCCTCCGGATTCTTCTAATTCCTTAACCTTACATTCCTTCCAAGGATTCTGATTCCTTCCAATAACTACTGTGTTCTCATTTTGCCATAGATAGAGTATGCATACATCATTTTCTACATTAAGTAGCAAATATTCCTCTAAGGCCAAATTCTTATAAGGATCAGTCTCATCTGTTATAAAATATTTTAGATTTATATTAATCACTCTTTCTATATATTGGTACCCGGTACGGTACCAGGTACCGTACCGGGTACACTTCTTAAAATTTATAACGTAATATCGGATTTCGCGCTGCCATTACCTCATCTGGGCGCCCTATAGGAGTAGAAGTAGGGCTGTTATGCATGGCATCAGGGTCATTGCAGGCTTTATTATAAAGGTCCTTAAATAACTCAATCGCTTCATCTAAGGTTTCCTTTGTTTCAGTCTCAGTAGGCTCCACCATCAATGCCTCATGTACTATTAAAGGAAAATACATTGTAGGTGGATGCATACCACGATCCAATAATGCCTTGGCAAAATCCAGTGCAGACACTGACTTCTCTTTCTTCAGGCCCTCAAGAGATATAACAAACTCATGCATGCAGCGTCCATTACCAAAGGGTACCTCAAATGTATCCTTAAGCTTATGCAACATATAGTTGGCATTTAGGACAGCATTTTCAGAGGCATCTTTTAGCCCCTCACTTCCCAAGGTCATCATATAAGTAAGAGCCCGAACCACAACCAGGAAATTACCATAAAAGTCCTTAACACGGCCTATGCTTTTCTCATTCTTATCCTCAAAGCTGAGCCTTCCATCTATATCAATAATTCTTGCTGACGGAAGATATTTTACCAATATATCCTTACAACCTACAGGACCGCTACCGGGCCCTCCTCCTCCATGAGGGGTTGAAAATGTCTTGTGAAGATTCAGATGAACTACATCAAATCCCATATCACCAGGCCTTGCCACACCCATAATAGCATTAAGGTTGGCCCCATCATAGTAATTCAAGCCACCGGCCTCATGTATTATACTTGTTATCTCTAGTATATGCTCCTCAAAGAGGCCAATGGTATTAGGATTGGTAAGCATAAAGCCTGCAGTATCATCTCCCACTACCTCCCTAAGGGCTTTTACGTCTACAAATCCATCCTCTGTAGAGGGTACGTTAATTACAGTGAAGCCTGCCATGGACGCGCTGGCAGGATTGGTTCCATGGGCAGAATCTGGAACAATTATCTTATCCCGTCTACTATCATTTCTATCTTGATGATAGGCCCAGATTAGCTTTAACCCTGTAAATTCACCATGAGCTCCTGCTGCAGGCTGAAAATCTATGGCATCCATCCCAGTAATTTTAGTAAGATATTTCTCAGCCAACCTATATACCTCAAGACAGCCCTGAACAGTATCTATAGGCTGCAAAGGATGGACATCAGAAAATCCTGGAAGTCCTGCCATCTCATTATTTATCTTAGGATTATATTTCATAGTACAGGAGCCAAGAGGATAAAATCCATTATTAACGCCAAATGTTCGTTTTGCCAGCTTGGTATAGTGCCTGCTTATTTCAGTTTCAGATAAATGGGGAAGATTAAGCTCCTTCTTTCTTTCATACCCAGTAGCTACCTGTCTAATAGGCACATCACATTCAGGCATTAAATCCAGACCACGATTCTTATTACCTTTCTCAAATATTAATTTCATATAAACCTCCATTTAAAGAACAGTTTACTGTGCTTACGCACATAGATGTAAGGCGAGTTTATTCGTCCATTGATAAGCTATGATTTTAACCCGAAACCCCATTTAGAATCTGAATCATACTGTCTATTTCTTCCTTGGTATTAAGTTCAGTCGCACACCATAGAAGCTGTCTTCTATCACTGCCCTCCAATGGATATCCTCCGAGAATTCCATGCTTTGAAAGAGCCTTTAATACCACATCTACATCAGCATTTACTGTTGTTACAAACTCATTGAAAAATTCTCCTTCATATACCAAATCATAGCCGTCTATCTCACACAAGCGCTCAGCCAGATAGTGGGCCTTTGACATGGATAGGGTTGCAGCTTGCCTTATTCCTTCCCTTCCCATAGCAGCTAGATAGACCGCGGCTGTCATTGCACAAAGGGCCTGGTTGGAGCAAATGTTACTGGAAGCCTTCTCACGGCGAATATGCTGCTCTCTGGCCTGAAGGGTAAGTACATATGCTCTTCTTCCTTGTGAATCCTTTGTTTCTCCTACAATCCTTCCAGGGAGTCTCCTCATTAGCTTTTCAGTGGTCGCCATAAATCCAAGATATGGCCCTCCAAAGGACAAGCCCAAGCCAAGAGGTTGGCCCTCACCTACAGCTATATCTGCACCGTATTCAGCCGGTGTCTTTAATACTCCCAAGGAAATAGGATTGCAGCTCATAATATACTTAATATCAGTATCAGCAAGGATACTGCCAATAGCATCCCCATCCTCTAGTAATCCATAATAGTTTGGTTGCTGAATAAGAACGCAGGATGTATTATCATCTAGCTTATTCTTCAAGCTCTCTAAATCTGTTAATCCATCCTTAACAGGAATTAGCTCTAGTTCCATATCCGTGCCACTGATGTAGGTAGTTATGGTTTCAATAATCATAGGATTTACAGAAGCAGAAACAAGGGCCTTTTTCCTCTTCCTCTCCTTACTCATGATCACGGCCTCTGCTGCTGCACTGGCACCATCATATACGGATGCATTTGAAACCTGCATTCCTGTAAGCTCACATATCATAGTTTGGTATTCGAATATAGATTGAAGAATTCCCTGACTTATCTCCGCCTGATATGGAGTATAGGCTGTCATGAATTCTTCCTTAGATGTAACCTGTTTAACAATAGCAGGAATGTAATGGCGGTAAGCCCCACATCCCCTAAATATAGTTTCGTAAACCTTATTCTTGCCTGCTATTTTCTTCATTTTGCTAGACACTTCCATCTCTGACATTCCCTTGGGAATATCTAGGGGACTGCCCAGCTTTACTTCCTTAGGTATAGCTTCAAATAACTGGTCCATGGAGTCAAGCCCAATTTCTTTAAGCATCCTAAGCTGTTCATCTTTAGTGTTTGGAACATAAGTACCCATATATGTCCTCCTATTCTGGAAAGCACTCAAGGCTACTTAATAACGAATTATGTAGCCAAGAAGTCTATCCCTTTCTATATCAAAATAAATAACTGTCTACTCCTCAATAAGCTTCTTATATTCCTCCTCAGTTAAAAGATCAGCCTTATCACTAATATTCTCAACCTCAATAAACCAAGCATCCATGGCATCGGAATTGACTAACTCAGGCTGATCAAGAAGGTTCTCATTAACAGCCTTGACAGTTCCCGACACTGGACTATATACATTTGAAACAGCCTTAACAGATTCCACATCGGCAAATGATTCTCCTACTGCAACCTCATCTCCCTCCTCAGGAAGGCTAACAAATACCAAATCGCCTAGCTCACTCTGAGCATAATCTGAAATACCTACTCTGGCTGTCGTATCATCTAAAAACTCTACCCATTCATGGGATTTTGCATAAAAAATCTTACTCATAATATTACCTCCTGGTATTTTCTTGTATTGGCAGTACTAAATATAAATATGCTTATAATTTACAGCATAAGGGTTTCAAAACATTTATATTCCTAAAATCTTAGCATAAGGATTTCAAATATCATTTAAATTATCAATAACTATCTCTTATAAAATGGTAGCTCAACAATCTCAGCTGTAATTTTTCTTCCTCTTACATCAACTAAAANTTCTGTTCCTATAGCGCTCTTATCCACATCTATTAAAGCCATAGCAATAGGATAACCAAGATAGGGTGAATGGGTACCCGAAGTTGTTCTTCCAATCTCCTGGTCTCCAATAAAGACCGGACAATTCTCTCTAGCTATACCTCTTCCTGTAATTCTTAATCCTACACGGGTTTTTGTTGGTGTTCCTCTATCTATAATACCCTGCTTACCGATAAAATTCTCCTTATTAAGCTTAACAGCAAATCCCAATCCCGCCTCAATTGGAGAAATATTATCGTCCATCTCATGACCATAAAGAGGCATTCCTGCTTCTAAACGAAGCGTATCTCTTGCCCCAAGGCCACAGGGAATTAATCCATCTTCGGCACCCGCAACAAGTAATAGCTCCCACAGCCTAACTGCATCCTCATTTCTACAGCAAAGCTCATAGCCCCCTTCTCCAGTATAGCCCGTTTTGGACACCATGCAGCTTATACCCGATACATTTACATTTTCTTTAAAGGTATAATATTTTGTAGGTAGCTGTGAAGCATCAGAGATCTTGGTCAGAATTTCTTCAGACAGTGGGCCCTGAAGGGCAATGAGTGCCATATCATCAGAAATATCTGATAGTTCTACTTCCCCAAATATATGTGACCTCATCCATTCCACATCCTTATGGCGATTGGATGCATTTACTACGATTAGATATTCATCTTCGCTGATTCTATAGATCAGGACATCATCGACTACCCCACCCTCCTCATTGCACATAGGGCTATACCTAACCTGGCCATCTGACATGCGACTGCAATCATTGGTTACCAGCATTTGTACGTTATCAAGAGCATCCTTTCCCTTAATAATAACCTCGCCCATGTGGGATACATCAAACAGTCCTGCCTTGCTTCTGACAGCCATATGCTCTGTAATGACTCCGCTTTTATACTGTACTGGAAGCAGATACCCAGCAAATGGTACCATTTTTCCATGGGAATCTATATGACAGTCATAAAGAGGTGTTTTCAAATCCATTATATTTCCCTCCATTCTATTAATATGCTATTACTTCAAATATCTATTATAACTCTAGCATTATCCACGCTTCTACCTTTATTATACATTCTTATCTTTTTTTGGCTAAATTTATTATATTATTAGCATATTATAAAGTCAACAACTCCATGGCTTTTAAACAATATAAGAATGAAGCAAATATTCCTATTACCCAAATACTTTTTGAGTAATAACATCACCTATTGCTATGTAACTTATCATTTGTGGTTTCATATAATACAATATAAGCAAAAAGGGAGGCACTATATGAGCGAATTATTGCGTATAGATCATATTAGTTATACCTACCATAGCCTCGATGGGGAGATAGCCGCCTTAATGGATGTATCCTTTAATGTTAAGGACGGGGAATTCTTAGGCATCGTTGGACCAAGTGGCTGCGGTAAATCCACTCTGCTTTCTCTAATCGCTGGCTTGCTTACCCCAAGTAGCGGTTCCATATATATTAACGGTAAGGATATTAAATCCTCCGGTAAGAACATTGGTTATATGCTTCAAAAGGATCACTTGCTAGACTGGAGAAGCACCCTTAAAAATGTAACTCTCGGTATGGAGATCCAGCATAAGCTTTCCGATAACAGCTACATTCATATTAATGACCTGTTAAATACCTATGGGCTGATTACATTTAAGGATTCATACCCTTCAGAATTATCCGGTGGAATGCGCCAAAGGGCTGCCCTCATACGTACCCTTTTGTTGGAACCGGATATTTTACTTTTAGATGAGCCGTTTTCAGCTTTGGATTACCAGACTAGACTTGAGGTAGCAGATGATATATGGAGCATCATTCGTAAAGAGAAAAAAACAGCTATTCTTATCACTCATGATATCTCGGAGGCCATCAGTATGTCTGATCGAGTCATAGTATTATCTAACCGGCCCGGAACAGTAAAGCGAATTTTTGACATAAAGCTTTCTATACCAGATAGAACTCCATTTGAAGCCAGAAGCGCACCCGAGTTCAAGGAATACTTTAATTTAATATGGAAGGAGTTAAATCATAATGAGCAGGAAGAATAGAAAGGTTTCAAGCGAAAGCTTAAACATTTCAGCTGCTCAGAAAGCCTATGTTAGAAAACATATGCTTCGGACACGTAGAATTCGATTTTATCAAATCATAATTTTAATCGGATTTATTGCCTTCTGGGAAATCAGTACGCATATAGGAATTGTGGACCCTTTTATATTCTCCAGTCCCTCACGGGTTATAAAAACCATAGCAACTATGACAATCGACGGTCAATTGCTTTACCATATTGGGATTACATTATTGGAAACTCTTGCAAGCTTTGCTTTAGTTAATGTAATCGGCCTATTAGTAGCAGTTATACTTTGGTGGAATGAAAGCATATCAAAGGTTATGGAGCCATATCTGATTGTGCTTAACAGTCTTCCAAAATCAGCTCTTGCCCCGGTGTTTATAGTCTGGCTTGGTGCCAATATGAAAACTATCATAGTAGCCGCAGTATCTGTTGCATTATTCGGGTCCATCATTACACTATACTCTGATTTTAAAGCAGTTGAGGAAGATAAAATAAAACTAATCTACACACTAGGAGGTAAGAAAAAGGATGTACTTCTAAAGGTAGTCCTTCCCTCTAACATCCCATCAATGATTAGCCTTATGAAGGTTAACATCGGCCTGTCTCTTGTAGGAGTTATCATTGGTGAATTCCTGGCTGCAAAGGCAGGTCTAGGCTACCTGATTATTTACGGTAGTCAGGTATTTCGTTTAGATTGGGTCATAATGAGCATAGTTATCCTATGTATTGTTGCAACCGGTTTATACAAAATATTATCTTATTATGAAAAGAAGTATACTAGGTGAATAGAATGTCATAAAACCGGTACCAGGTACAGAAGTCAGTAGTACGGTATCATCAAACGGTACCAGGTACAGAAGTCAGTACCTGGTACCGATATTACAATAATAAATTNTTTATAAACATCTCCTAAACAAATTATAAATATTCTATTGCNTATATCTGATTTCTTTAGTAGAATAATGTTGTATACAAATTTTAGGAGCTGATGTGAAGGACAAATCTTTCACACTGCTGGGAGAAAGGTATGGTTATAAAGATGAGAGATTTTGTTATTACCGCTGATTCAAATTCTGATCTACCTGATGAATACATAAAAGAGAAGCATATAGGCATCATTCCTCATTATTATGATTTAGAAGGAATAACCTACGGTGATGAAGTAAATCTCACACCTAAGGAATTCTATGACAAGATGAGAGCCGGCCATATGCCGACTACCATGGCTAGCAATCCTGAGGTCATAAGGGAAACATTCCAGAATTACATTGACCAAGGTCTTGATATACTACATATTAGCTTCTCCTCTGCTCTGAGCGGGGGTTGTAATAATGTAATGGCTGGTGCCAGAGAGCTTTGCGATGAGAATCCCCATGCTAAAATAATTGTAATAGATACATTGAGCGCATCTCTTGGTGAGGGATTGTTTGTTATGAAGGCTGTACAGATGAAGGAAGAGGGTAAGACCCTAGATGAGATTTCTACTTGGCTGGAAGANCATAAGATGGAATTCTGTGTTAGATTTACTGTAGACGATTTGAATCATCTTCAAAGAGGCGGAAGAATCTCTAAGACTTCTGCATTTATAGGATCTATGATGGGTATAAAACCAGTCCTCTATGTAAATGAGGATGGCAAGCTTGTTCCACTTANTACGGCAAGAGGCCGCAAGAAATCTCTTTCAATTATCTGTAATGANATGATAGANAGCATGGGAAAATATAAGGATGAGCATGATATCGTATGCATAGCCCATGGCGATGCTTTTGAAGATGCTAATTACTTGGCTAAGCTTGTAAAGGAGGCTCTACCTCACAAACAGATAGTAATTAACTACGTTAGTCCAAGCATAGGTTCCCATTCGGGACCAGGAGCAATCGGTCTTTGCTTTATGGGTGAAAAAAGATAAAAAAGATATAATCAACACCACCGGCTTTGCCGGTGGTTTACTCGATCTATACAATTAATGATATTTGAACCAGAATATCACCCCATCCCCATTATTCTTTGCACCATATGAAAACTTGTGTAGTTCAAGGATTGTACGTGAAATCGCCAGTCCTAAGCCTGTACCCTTAGTATTGCTTCGTTGTGCATCACTCTTCTTATATGGATACCATATATCCTTTATTTTATCTTCTGGTATGTGACTACCACTATTATATATTTCAAAGATATCATCCGATATACTTATACGGATTACGCCACCCTCCTGCATATTATCTATGGCATTTATTAGAAAATTATCTATAACTCTCTCTATTAAAGAGCTATCTACACTTATGATGGCATCTCCTTCCAGTGATACTGTTATAAATTTCTCATGGCAGATCAGCATATAGCGATTAATAATACCAGTACATATCTCACGAAGAGACGCTTCTTCCAACTTAAGCTCAAAATAATCAGATTCTATCTTTGACATCTCTAGCATTTTACTTATGATCTGATCCATTCTGTTGACATTTGAATTAATATGTGTAGCATAATGCTCCCTTTTCTCAGTATGAATATTCTCTAGCAGGTTTTGGGCATAGCCTGATATTATGCTTAAAGGAGTTTTTAAATCATGAGCAAGAGCATCTGTCATTTCCTTCCGCTGTCTTTCAATCTCCTCCTGCTTCCTGTAGGTTTTATAGGTTTGTCTAGAAATTACTATTCCAGCCACTAGAAATGCAATAAAGCAAGATAGCCAGACAAAAGGTAAGCTAGAATTAATTCTTTCCCACAGATTAATATTACGTCCTACAACAGTCCAGAAGATGCTGTGAACTTGCTGCTCATCTATAGCCTGAACTTGAGACATATATGGCATAGGTATATAATATCTATAAGTTAGTGCCTCTGTCCTTTGTACAATATTCTTACTACTAAAATAATGTTCTATCTTTTCTTCTAATCTTGCTTTATCTGTTACTATTTGACGAAGCTCATTATGTCCTTTCGAATTGTAGATAGGGTTATATACTCCTGGATAAATCGTACCATGGTTATAGTATGGCAAACCATTATTGTTATCATATTCTGTAACATAGACAATGTCATTTCTTCATTAACATATACTGTCCATCGATATGGGTCCAATTTAATTCTTCCAACTGTCATTATTTCCTTTCCTACCATCCCTTTCGAGCGTTTTAAAAGAGCATTGACCTTTGCATATAGCTCGGCTAGGGAAAAAGGCTTGGTTATGTAATCGTCACATCCCAGGTTATAACCATGCAGCCTATCTGACTCATTTTCCTTTGCTGTGAGAAAAATTATAGGAACATCACTGGTTTTTCTTAGCTCTCTACAGATTGTAAATCCATCTACCTCTGGTAACATGACATCCAAAAGAATTAAGTCATAATCATCATTTATACATTGAACTTGACCATCCAATCCAGTTTCAGCAACATTAATAACTATGGCTCCATTACTTTTCTCCATAAAGTAATCCATAATGATTTCTCTTATTTCTGGATCATCTTCAACTAAAAGTAGTCTGTATACCATGTTCCCACCTCCAGTTCTATAATACCATACAAATATATCCTTTCTATATCCTTATGTAAATTCTTTTTATACAGTATCCTGTATAAAATCAAAAAATTCACTTAATTATGAGTGAATCAATATCTATCTATCCATCTATTAGACTTTTCGGTTTATTGTTTTAGTCCGTTTCGAGTCTTGCGAAGGGGGTGGTGCTATCTTGAAACATGCCCATTAATTGGCTGTTTGTAATAAAACTTTATATAATTTTAAAAAATAAAAGCCCTATAACCATTGTGTTATAAGGCTTTTCCTTAACAGCTCCCCATGGGACTCGAACCCACGACCTACGCATTACGAATGCGTTGCTCTACCAACTGAGCTAGAGAAGCAAGTATAATAGTATACAAGCAACTATATTTGCTATTGAATAATTTTAATATAATCAAAAATAAAATTCAAGTATAAAAATACTCATCAAGACACAAAATATAGAGTTTTTTATAACTACTACATAAACCTTTCTACTGTTATTTCATCAAAATGTGATATAATAATAGTATATTACATTAAAGGAGTAGCATATGGACAATAAATTATATAATGTGGCTATTTATATCGATTATGAAAATGTCTACAAGACCCTATTAGGACAGTACAAAAACCTACTACG
>JGI24710J26742_10001688_pt1 | contig 20150 bp, 18 predicted proteins | sample BioPla2DNA2_FD_26742 | JGI IMG/M metagenome (IMG submission 26742) | reverse complement strand
TGGAGCGAACTCCTCTTCCCCTGCTTGGGGAAAGGACAGCACGTCAGTGGGAGCATTGATCCCGCGGTAGTGGCCGTTCAGGGAGGCAATGGTCGCGTCATCCACAAAGGAGACACTCACCTCCCATGGTTCGTTCAAACCTTTGAGACGGGCCGCAATTCTATACCCCTCTGTGATCAGTCCTTCGAAGCTGGAGGTATCTTCCTGGGGCACATCGCTGTTAAACAGAACTTCCATTTCTCGCTTTCTTCCCTTCGATCTCTTCTTTGGTGATCTTCTCGGGATACTCGACGCGGGTGTGGAACATGCCCATGATTACTTTCACAAATGCATTGGCAATTCTGTCCATATCCTGGAAGGTCAAGTCGCTCTCATCGAGCTGGCCCGAGTTTAGGCGATCCTTGATAATCTTGCGCACCAGACCTTCGATTTTGCCTGGGGTGGGTTTGGACAGAGATCGCACCGCCGCCTCCACTGCATCGGCCAGGGAGACGATGGCCACTTCTTTGCCGTGGGGCTTTGGCCCAGGATAGCGGAAGTCCTTTTCTTCCACGGTGTTGTCCTCGCTGGCTTCAGTGGCCCTGTGGTAGAAAAAGCGGACTAGATCAGTGCCGTGGTGCTGAGCGATGAACTGGGTAACCACATCGGGAAGTTTATACTCCCCGGCAAGCTCCAGGCCGTCCTTGACATGGGAGGTGACGATTAAGGTGGACAGCGATGGCGCGATCTTATCGTGGGGATTATCCTTGCCCACCTGGTTCTCCACGAAAAAATACGGACGTTTCAGTTTGCCAATGTCGTGGTAATGCGCCCCTACCCTGGCCAGCAAGCCGTCTGCGCCCACTGCCTCCGCCGCCGCCTCTGCCAAGTTACCCACGAGAATGCTGTGGTGGTAGGTTCCTGGAGCCTCCAACATCAGCCGCCTCAGAAGCGGGTGATTGGGATTGGACAGCTCCAGCAGGCGGATGGACGAAGTGATTTTAAAGGCGCTCTCCAAATAGGGCAGAACCCCTATGGCCACGATGGAAGCAAGCACACCGCTGATCAGTCCTAGGTAACTGTTGACAATCAGCCCAGTGTCCTTGCTTGCCAGGCCTAAGGCCATCATGAGCAGGACATTCGCGCCGCCAACGATAAACCCTGCCCGCATCAGGTCGCCCCGCTGGCTCACTTTGGTCACACTCAATACGGCGGTGAGCCCGCCCACCAGGGCCAGGGTGCCCACCGGCCAGCTGAAGCCACTGATCACTCCCAGGAGCACTGCGGTGACCACAGCAGCCATGCTGGCCACTTTGGCATCGATGAGCAGAGTAAGCAGAAGCCCCACCAGAGCCGAAGGATTGAGGTAGACCGCTTCGGGCCAAGCGGGCATACTGAACAGTCTCCCCAACAGCAGCACTGTCAATACCACAGAGCCCAGTAAGCCCAAGAGCGCGTTGTTTTCCAGGATGCGCAGGCGGTTCTGGTGCAGGTAGACTATCATGAGGGCCGCCATGGCCAAAACCAGCAGGGTGCGCCCGGCTAAGGCCGCATAGTCGCGCCCCGTCTTCAGCAGCCCCACATCCCGCATGAGGTTGATATGTTCGGTCCTGACCACATCGCCTTTGCGGATGATGATCTCGCCCTGCATAATCTGCACGGGCTCCACGTTCTGAACAGCTTGATCCCTGGCCTCGTTCACCTTTTCAGTGTTGAGCACCAAGTTGGGTTGGATGAGCTGTCTGCCCAAAAGCACTGCTGTTTGCTGCAGATCATCGCGGAAGCCGCTCCTGCGCACGCTCTCTTCAAAGGCATCCCTAGCATCCCTGAGGCCATCCTGGCTGATAGGTTCCTCCATGGCCGCCAAGACCAAGTCCGCGGTGGTTTGGGCAAACTGATCGAACTCAGTTAAAGACAAAGAAACGACCGCTTCCAGATTCCTCTGGGGAATCTCGATCTGCCAATCTCTGATCAGGCGGCGGTCAATTTCTGAAATGGTCAAATGCTCAGGCTGGACATCCTGCTCCTCCCCTTCCGGGGCAATACCCTGCCGCAGAAGATTGAGCACACCTGTGACATTCTCTTCAACCCGCATCACTGCAGCGGGGTTGATCTGGTAATAACTAGGGTCATCAGTGGCTTCCAGCAGCGCCTGCCGCGCCGCCTCCTCCTTCAACCGCTCCGTCTCACTGGTGTTGATGGCGGTGATGGGCGCAACGATGTCCTGCTTAGCAACCTCCCCCACCTCAATCTGGACACCGGCGGGCAGGGCGTCCACCAGCAGGATGGCCAACATGGCGGCGATGATCAGGCCCCCAATACCCACCTGCTTAAGGCCGTCCTCTGCAGAGTCTCCAGCCAGGCCTTCCCGAACCCGCCTTTGCTCTTCCGTTTCACGATAAGCCTCCTAGGATTGCGATTTGCCAGCGTCTCCGTGGTGTGCTTCATAGGCTTGGATGATCCGCTGCACTAAAGGATGCCGGACCACATCCGTTTCGTCCAGAACACAGAAGCTGATGCCGTCCACGCTCCTGAGGATGCTCTGAACTTCAATCAGCCCCGACCGCTTGTCCTTGGGCAGATCCACCTGGGTAATATCCCCGGTGATCACCGCCTTGGAGCCGAAGCCGAGGCGGGTTAGGAACATCTTCATCTGCTCCGGTGTGCAGTTCTGCGCCTCATCCAGGATAATAAAGCTGGCATCCAGCGTCCGCCCGCGCATGTAGGCGAGGGGCGCTATTTCAATAATTCCCTTTTCCCGGTATTTCGAGTAGGTTTCATGTCCTAAAATATCAAACAGAGCATCATAGAGGGGGCGCAGATAGGGATCGACCTTGTCCTGCAGATCCCCAGGCAAAAACCCCAGATGCTCTCCTGCTTCCACCGCTGGGCGCGTCAAAATGAGCCGCTCCACTTCTTTCCTCTTTAAGCTGGCCACCGCGTGGGCCATGGCCAGGTAGGTTTTCCCCGTGCCGGCCGGCCCGATGCTGAAAACGACGTCGTGGTCTGCCATTGCAGCAACGTAGCGTTTCTGTCCAGCTGTTTTCGGGCGGATCTTATGTCCGCGGTGTGTCACCACCACCAGGCCCGCATTGAGATCCTGCAGAGCAGCAGCGCCTCCGTTGTCACTCATCTTTATGGCATAATAAACGTCGTGGTTAGTGAGGCTGGAGCCGAGCCCGGCCATGCTCTCCAGTGCGTTCTTGGTTTTGGCAATGGCTTCATCGGAACCGCTGATGATCAGTTCCAGCCCCCGGGCCACAATCTTTACGCCGAAAGCCTCCTCCAACAGCCGCAGGTACTCATCGCGCTTTCCGCTCAGGGCTTGGGCCTGATCATTGTCTCGAAGCCGCAGTATCTGACTCAATACATCAACCATCCTTTTTGCATCTCTGTATGCACTTATTATAAGCAAAACAGCGCAAAAGTGCAAACTATTGACCTAAGAACTGGCCGATGTCCTCCAGCACCTCTACCTGCACAGTAACTCTGATTCCATCGGCGTCTGTGAGCGGCTCCACGGTCCGTTTTTCCTCAAGGATCTTGTCTCTCTCCACGCCCTGGCGGGCCAGGCTCTCCCAGGCAAGCTCATAGGCGGTGCGTTCGGCCTCGGAAGCCGGTATGCCCTCTGCTGTCCACTCCACCTCTTCGTAGTCCAACCTGGTCCAGCTTAAAGGCGCCATGGCGCTGCCCAGGTAAAGCTGCCAGCTTCGTTTTGTGATCTGGTGCGTTTCCCGGGGATAGGAACGGCCCAGGGGAATACTGAACGGACCGATGGTGAGAACGTACTGCCGATGGCGTATCCCCGTTTTGCGCGCCTCCCAGCGTACCAAGCTCGCTTCCCCCACCGCCTGGTACCACACCCTGGCCTTCACAATCCCCCGGGCAGCCCCAAACTGCCTGCGGCCCTGGCGATCATAGTACATACCGGAAATGAGCAGATCGTCTTTGCGGACAGTATCCCCTTCCCGGATCTGGGCAGTTCCCTGCAGGACCAGCAGTTCCGTGACCAATCCGTCACGCTTCGCATAGACGTGCCCCGCCCCCTGCGCACTAGTTTCCTCCACATCCCGCTCCATGACCTGGATTTCCACCTTGATGCCTCTGTTTTTCACCTGCACCCAGGCCAGATCTGGCAGCTGCTCCAAGAGCTGCCGCTCAATGCTGCGGGTGTCCATGGAGCGCCTGGGAATACCCGCTCGCAGCCCCGTATCCTCCACCGCCGCCTTAATCGCCTCCACTGCCAGGGTCTCGTTGCCCGTGACCTGAATAAACCAGACAAAATTGGAAAGATAGACAACCACCGCGGCGGCCAGTCCCAGGCCCAGGGCCAGAAAGAGGCGCCTGCGGAACTTGCGCAGCAGGAAGGGCAAGCCATGCCGATCCAAGATGGACGCACTCACCCGCGGCCCATTGGCAGACTCCCTGAGCAGGGGCCGCAGACGGCGGAAGTCTTCAGCGGCCATCCTGGCCAGCACCGCATCGGAAGTAACCCGCTCCACCTTGACCATGGCCACTCCCGCTTGAGCGGCGCGGTTGAGCACACGCTCGATGCCCGCTCCCCGCAGGCACACAGTCACATACCCCTGCCACCACAGCCACATGAACGAACTCATCTCAGCATCACCTGGACGATCCGCCCCCGGATGGTGATCTCCTGGGCCGAGAAAGAGGCGATTTCCAGCTCTGAGCCGCCCACCTCGATCATACCTTGAACGGATCGGAGTTTGACTAGGGCAGTGGTGTATTGCACCAGGCCTTTATGGTTGATGATCTTTACCTGCCCATCGCCCATGATCTGAACGACAGCTTGGTCCAAAACAGCGCTGGGGGGCAGGTCAAGTGCTTGGGCGAATCTCCGCTTCAGGTTTTGGCTCACAGCTGGCCGCATCGTTTTCCTCCTTTCAACTAAAACTATGCAGCAAAAAAAAGGTTAGACCGCGTGGGTCTAACCTTGCCTGTTCAACTTAATCTTGAGATCTACCAGCCTGGGCTAGCGGCTGGGCCAGCGCCGCAGGGCTCTGGGCTCCCTAATGATCTCGGACATGATCACCGCTTCCGCAATCCTGGAGATCCTGGGCACCCTGTCCCATCGCCCTACTGGTTCGTCCAAGGCCTGGGCAGCAGGCCTTGTCCCCTCAGCCTGCTCCTCATCGTCAACCTCTGCAACGAGGACCGACTCCTGAACATCACCGCGCAGGGGCTCCCAAACCTGGATGGGAGGCGCCTCTTGAACCAGATCCTCCGCGTCGTAAGGAGCCTGTGCTTCTCCCAGGGGGATTCTCGCCTTCCGCCGTTTCTGTTCCGCGGCCTGCCTGATCAGGCTGGAAACGACGGCGAGAATAAGGGAGATCAGGATACCAAGGGCTCCGCGCATGCCGGTCACCTACCGATCCTTTTTCTCTTCAGGATCTTCGGACGCTTGTTGTGGGCCCTGCCCGCTGATGGCTTCCCTCATGCGGGTATCGGCTAAGATGTTCTGCATGGCGTAGTAGTCCATGACACCCAGTTTGCCGGACCGAAGGGCCTCGGCGAGGGCTCTGGGAATCTCCGCTTCTGCCTCCACCACTTTGGCCCGCATTTCTTGAGTGGCTGCCCGCATCTCCTGCTCCCGGGCCTGAGCTGCAAACCGACGCTCCGCGGCCTTCGCCTGGGCGATGTTCTTGTCTGCATCGGCCTGGTCCATCTGCAGGCGGGCACCGATGTTGCGGCCGACATCCACGTCTGCTATGTCAATGGAGAGGATCTCAAAGGCGGTACCCGAATCAAGGCCTTTGTCCAGAACCAATCGGGAAATCAAATCGGGATTTTCCAAAACATCAGCGTGGCTCTCGCTGGAGCCCACGGAGGTGACAATACCCTCGCCGACGCGGGCGATAATTGTTGCTTCACCTGCACCGCCCACCAGGCGATCGATGTTGGCCCGAACGGTCACCCTAGCCTTTACCTTGAGCTCAATTCCGTCTTTGGCCACGGCGGAGATGAGCGGCGTTTCAATCACCTTGGGATTGACGCTCATCTGCACAGCTTCCAACACGTTCCGACCAGCAAGGTCGATGGCGGCGGCCCTCTCAAAGGTGATGGGAATATCCGCACGCGTCGCGGCGATCAAGGCATCCACCACATTGTCCACGTTGCCCCCGGCAAGGTAGTGGGCTTCCAGTTTGTCGATGGTGGTTTCTACTCCACCTTTCTGCGCCTTAATGAAGGGCAGAATGATGCGGACGGGCGGCACCCGGCGCAAGCGCATACCCACCAGACTCATGAGGCTGACCTTGACCCCTGCGGCGATGGCGGAGATCCACAAACCAACAGGCACAAAACTAAAGAAGAGGGCTAAGAAGATAATAATCAAGAGCGGCAGCATTCCAGCGAGAATCAAATTCATCTTGCATCCTCCCTTTGCTTATCTATCCTTGCTTGTCAATCTTCTTTTACTTCCCTAACAACCACCCTGGTTCCTTCCGTGTGCACAACTTCTACCCTGGTATTGGCGGTGACAAAACCTCCATCGGAAACCACATCATAGCGCTGGTCGTCAATCACACAGGTCCCAGCGGGCCGCAGCGGAGTAATGGCCACCCCCTGCTTACCCACCAGGTGGCCCAAATCCACGGGCGCACGGTAGCCTGCCTGGGGCGTCTCGCTGTGGGAAAGCACGATCCGCTTCCAGAAGCGGGATTGGGTGATGCGCTTCCAGAGAAGGACCACGGCAAGGATGGTGATCACCAGGACAATGGATAGGTTGATCAGTGCCGTCTGCAGGTCACCAAAGGCCAAGACAATGCTTCCCATCAGACCTAGTATGCCTAAGATCCCCGCCGCCCCAAACCCGGGGATGACGAAGAGCTCCAGAAGGAGGAGGATGAGGCCTCCCATGAACAACAAGATAACCTCCCAACCCATGAGTCCGGCCGCATAGCGTCCGCCGAAGAACAGGGCCAAACAGATTATGCCCCCTGTCCCCGGAACACCCCAGCCAGGCGAGGTGATCTCAAAAACCAACCCGAGGAANCCCAAGGTCAAAAGGAGTGAGCTGATCGTGGAATTGGTGAGCAGGCGCGCAACGTTTTCGGCCCAATGAGGTTTCAACTCTTCCAGCTCATAGTCCTCATACCCCAAGCTGGTGAGCACTTCGTGGACGCTCCCGGCCAGAAGATCAGCCATCCCNTACTCCAGGGCATCCTGGGCAGACAGGGTCAGGATCTTCCCCTGCTCCGACAAACCCTCGATTACAACGCTGGCATCTACCATGGCACCAGCCAAGCGGCGATCCCGCCCCCACCGCTCCGCCGCCGATTCGAACTCAGCCCGCAGAGCTGACACGGTCTTTTCCTCCATGGGCCTGGGCTCAGCAGCACCCATGCTGCTGCCNGGGGCCATGGCTATGCGCGGGGCCGAGAGGGCAATGAGCGCACCGGCTGACCAAGCCCTTTCGCTCACGTAGGCGATGACGGGCACCCCGGCCCGGAAGATGAGATCTTTGATTTCTGTTGCGGCATCGACGCGGCCGCCGAAGGTGTTAATTTCCAGAAGCACAACACCATGATTGCGTTCTGCCAAAGCCAGGCCCCTGGCCACAAACGCCGCCAGGCCCGGTTCAATCTCCCCCTGGATGGGCAGAGTGTATACGATGCGAGCCGCCGAAGCCGTGATACTGAATGTGAGGACCAACAAGCAGACAACGAATCCTGTGAGCATCCGCGCCTTCTGCTTCATCACNGCTACCCCTTTCTGCAAAAAAAGCTCGATATCTATTAGGACATCGAGCTAGATCTGCGTTACCGGTATCTTCTTTTACGAGCTGCCTCGGACTTCTTCTTCCGTCTTACGCTGGGTTTCTCATAGTGTTCCCTTTTTCTGTATTCGGACAGAACACCTGACATCCGGATTTGCTTCTTAAAACGGCGCAAGGCATTGTCGAGGGACTCGTTCTTGCCAACTTTGACTTCTGCCACTGGTATCCCTCCTTCCATGCCGAATGCGTCTTGTTCAACTACAGGATACGCCATGGGCATAATATCAAGNTAATTATAATCCATTTAGCTGCCTCGGTCAACGATCAACCTGGCGGCCACTGCAGGGAACGGCCGCCCAAGAGGTGGAAATGGAGGTGGTCCACACTCTGCCCGCCGTCTCGTCCAGTGTTCACCACTACCCTGTAGCCATCTTGCAGCCCTTCCTTTTCTGCTAGCTCCCTAATGGCCAGCAGCAGTTCGCCCATTAAGGTTTGATCCTCGGGCTCAAGTTGAGCCAAGCTCTGAATGTGCTTCTTGGGAATGACGAGAATATGTGTTGGCGCCTGCGGATGGATGTCCCTAAAGGCGGCTATGCCATCGGTCTCCAGCAGGAACTCCGTACCCAGCTCGCCCCGGCCGATCTTACAAAACAGGCAATCTGACACGGAACTTACCTCCCCTCGCTTTGCTCTCCCCACACACCATCGCGGCTGCTTTCCCGCACCTGCACCCGGACAACTTCACCCACCAAATCGCGGTTCCCAGCGGGAAAGCTCACTTTGACATAGTTGTCGGTGTGGCCTACAGCGCAGCTTCCTTCCTGCTCCTCCACCAATACCTCAACTTCCCGACCCACAAAGCTCCGGTGGAAATCCTCCGCTAAGGTGTACCCTAAATCTATTAGACACCTGCTGCGGCTTTCCTTTAGCGCAGCCGGAATTTGTCCAGGAAAACTCGCCGCCCTGGTCCCCTGCCGCTTGGAATACTGAAAAACGTGGATTCTGCTGAAGGCCACTTCCTTGGTTAGTTCCAAAGTGGCCTGGAAGTCTTCGTCCGTTTCTCCGGGGAAACCCACCATGATATCGGTGGTAATGGCGATCTCGGGAACCTGCTCCCGCAGCCTGCGCACAATCTCGCGAAACTGCCCGCTCGTATAATTGCGCCGCATGCGCTCCAGGATCCGGTCACTTCCACTCTGCAGGGGGATGTGCACATGGCGGCAGACCACCGGGTGCGAACTGAACAGATCGATGAGTTCGTCGGTGATTTCGTGGGGATCCACAGAGCTGATCCGCAGGCGCAGCAAACCGGGATAGTCAGCCACTCGCCTCGCGATCTGCGCCAAAGTGAGGGCAGGATCAAGATCGGCGCCGTAGAGCCCTAGATGGATCCCAGTGAGGACAATCTCTTTATAGCCCTGTTCCACCAGCATTTCCACCTGCTGCATTACGCTCTGTGCACTGCGGCTGCGGGAACGCCCCCGGGCAAAGGGGACGCGACAGTAAGTGCAAAACTGATTGCAGCCGTCCTGGATTTTCAGCGCCGCCCTGGTCCGCCCGGAAAAGCCCAAAGCTGGGAGGTCTTCGAACTCCGTCACCTGGAAAATGTCTTCCACCAGGGTCTTTTTGGCGCCTTCCGCCAACCGCTCCAGCTCTTCCACGATGTTATCCCGGCCATCGGTACCCACCACCAGGCTCACGCCTTCCAGCTCAGCAACCTCCCCAGGCGCTGTCTGGGCCAGGCAGCCCATGACCACAACCTGGGCCTGGGGGTTGAGCCGATGGGCGCGGCGAATCATCTGGCGTGACTTCTTATCACCCAAGTTAGTCACCGTACAGGTATTGATCAAATAGATATCGGCCGGCTCCCGGAAATCCACCAGCTCGTACCCGGCAGCCAAAAACTGCGTGGTCACAGCATCTGTATCATATTGATTTACTTTGCAGCCTAAAGTAGCCACAGCGAGCCTTTTCGCTGCCTGCTTCATCCTAAATCTCCCCATCTATGTCCCACAATACTGAGCAGGACCAGCCCAGCCGTTTCTGTCCGCAAAATGCGCGGGCCCAGCGTACAAATCTCCGCCCCCGCCTGCTGGAGCTGTTCAATTTCTTCTGGAGTAAAGCCGCCCTCAGGTCCAACAATAACCCAGACCGTCTTGGGCTGCGCGGCAATCTGGCTGATGCCCCGTTCCCGCTCTGCCTCGTAGGCAGCCAGCACCAGATGCCCTGCAGCGGCCGCCTCCTTGACCTGGGCCACCACTGCCCCAAAGGAGAGCACCTTCTCCACCTTAGGCAGGCGGGTGCGTCCGCACTGCTTGGCCGCCTCCAGGGCAATGCGCTCCCAGCGCCGCAGCTTGTTCTCCTCCTGCTTGGCGCCGAGTTTGACCACGGTGTAGCGGGAAGTGAAGGGTACGACCTCCGCCGCCCCAAGTTCCACCGCCTTTTGGATCACCAGATCCATCTTGTCCCCTTTGGCCAGTCCCTGAAACAATACTAAATGAAGGGGTGACTCTTGTAAACCCTTTCTGGTTTCTTCCACACGGCCGGTCACCTGCGAGCCCACACTCTCAACTCTCACCAGGTGCACAAAACCCTGGGGATCCACGCATTCCAGGAGATCGCCCGCCTCCAGTCGGAGCACCCTGGTGATGTGATGGGCATCATTGCCAGTGATGGTCACTGTACCGTCACGCAGCTGCTCTGATTCGATGAAAAAACGCACCAGCTTAATCACCCCTCTGGAACAAGTAGGCTATCCATTCTCCCTGCTCCTTGCGGCGCAGCAGCCGGAGGCCTGCCTCCCGGGCTAGGGCCAGGATCTCCCCATCTCGATCCTTGATCACACCAGAAGCAATGAAAAATCCTTTTGGTGCTAAGACCTTCTGCACCTGCGGCAGCATGGGACCGATCACGTGCGCCACGATATTAGCCACGATCAACTGGGGCCTGCCTTGGAGGTCATCCAGGGTTCCGCGCTTAATGGGGAAATGCAGCTCGTTCAGGTCCCTGTTTGCTGCGGCAGCCTGCACCGCCACGGGATCAATGTCCACCGCTTCCACCTGGGCGCCGAGCTTGGCTGCGACCAAGGCCAAGATTCCGGAGCCCGTCCCCACATCCCAGACCGTGCGCCCCTCCAGGTTGAGCTGCTGCAGCAGCTCGATGCACATGGCGGTGGAAGGATGGGTTCCCGTGCCAAAGGCCATGCCCGGATCGAGGTAGACCACGATCTGCCCTGCTGCCGCTTCTCCGTCCAAGGGCTCCCAGGCAGGCTGAATCAGCACCTGGCCAATACGCAGGGGATGGTAATACTCCTTCCAGGCGTGGGCCCAATCCTGTTCCTGGACTGTTCCCTCCATGATCAGAACGGGACCCGGATCAAAGCCGTAGTCCTTAAGGCTCTCCAGCTCCCTTTTCAGCTCCGCCTGCTGCCCCTTATCCAGCTTGTTTTCCGCGAAGTAGCAAACGATGGCCACCTGTTCTGAGCTGGCAGAGCTTGGGAAGTAGTCCCCCCAGCCCCGGCGTCTGGCCTCGTCCACGAGGGCGGTGTCCTCCTCGGCAAAATGCTCAATCCCCCAGTTGCTAAGCACGGCGTAAGCACCTTCCAGGGCCGTGCGGTTGATGATAATCCTCAGTTCCTGCCAGTTGGCCATGGTTCTACCCCTCTCCTGGATTAAGCCAAAAGCTGCCCCGTTGGGGCAGCTGCTCAGCGCAGGGCATCTTTCACACGCTCAAAGAAACCCTTGTTCTCATCGGGCGGATTGTCTCCTCCTGCCTTGGCAAACTCCCGCAGCAGCTCTTTCTGTTTGGACGTGAGCTTAGTGGGAGTTACCACTTTGATCTGTACAAGCTGGTCACCCCGTCCGGAACCCCGCAGGTAGGGAATTCCTTTCCCGCGCAGGCGCAGAACCTTGCCCGATTGAGTTCCCTCTGGAATGCGCAGTTTCACATCGCCATCTAAAGTGGGCACGTCGATCTCATCGCCCAGGGCTGCCTGGACAAAGGAGATGGGCACCTCCAGGACCACATCCTGGCCTTCCCGGCGGAACAGCTTGTGGCGCTTAACCCTAACCACCACGAAGAGGTCGCCGGGAGGTCCTCCCCTGCGCCCGGCCTCGCCCTTGCCTGCCAAGCGCAGCCTCTGCCCGTCGTTAATCCCGGCAGGTATCTTCACCTTCACAGTACTCATCTTGCGCTGCGTTCCCCTGCCGTAGCAGACGGTACAGGGAGTGTCAAAGGTCTTGCCTTCGCCCTGGCAGCGGGTGCAAGTGCGCGTGGTGGCAAACTGTCCAAAGGGAGTCTGCTGCACGAAGCGGACCTGGCCGCTGCCGTTGCACTCGGGACAGGTGACTATGGGCGTACCTGGTTCCGCCTGATTGCCGTGGCAGTGATCGCAGATCTCCGTACGGGGGATGGTGATCTCCGTTTCCATGCCGAAGGCTGCTTGCTCAAATTCAACGGTCAGCTCGTAGCTGAGATCAGCTCCCCTTTGCGGTCTCTGGGCTTGACGGGTGCCAAACCCAAAAAACTCGCCAAACAGGTCGCCAAGGTCCTCAAAACCTCCGAAACCTCCGAAGTCGAACCCGCCAAAACCGCCCTGGCCCATGTCCTCAAAGGCTGCGTGGCCGAACCGGTCATATTGGGCCCTCCGCTCAGGATCCCCCAGCACGGAGTAGGCTTCATTGATCACCTTAAACCTCTCTTCCGCTCCGGGATCCTTGTTCACATCCGGATGGTATTTCCTGGCAAGTCTGCGGTAGGCTTTCTTGATTTCTTCGTCGGACGCGCCTCTAGGAACGCCTAACACATCGTAATAATCCTCTTTAGCCAAGGACTACACCGCCTTTTTCGGTGCCGACTTTACGTTTCTTCAGTGTAGTCAGCATCCACCACATCTTCATGATCNGCCTGGGTAGGCCCTGCGGCACCACTCTGGGCGCCTTCTGCCTGCGCCTGCTGATAGAGCCTTTCGGAAATGCGGTGCATGACCTCGTCCAGGCTGCGCATCTTGGCCTTGATCTCCTCCAGGTCGTCCTTTTCCATGGCCGCCTTCAGTTCATTCCTGGCCTTTTCCACTTCATCCTTCTGCTCTGGGGTGACCTTGTCTCCCAACTCCTTCAGGGTCCGCTCCGTTGCCCACAGCGCGTTATCCGCGTTGTTGCGCAGCTCGATGGCTTCCCTCTTCTTCCGATCTTCCTCCGCGTGTTCTTCTGCTTCCTTGACCAGCCGATCGATATCGGACTCAGTTAAGCTCGTGGAGGAGGTGACGGTGATGGTCTGCTCCCGGCCAGTGCCCTTGTCTTTGGCTGTTACATTGACTATACCATTGCGGTCAATATCGAAGGTGACCTCGATTTGAGGCACACCGCGGGGCGCAGGGGGAATACCCGTGAGCTGGAAGCGCCCGAGAGTCACGTTATCTGCTGCCAGGGGACGTTCTCCCTGGAGCACGTGGATGTCCACCGCGGGCTGGTTGTCGCTGGCGGTGGTGAACACCTTGGTTTCCCGGCACGGTATGGCAGTGTTGCGCTTAATCAGGGTAGTCATCACACCACCCAGAGTTTCAATTCCTAAAGAGAGGGGTGTGACATCAACCAGCACCAGGCCTTGACCGGCTTCGAACTCGCCCGCCAGCACGCCGGCCTGCACCGCGGCTCCCAAGGCCACGCATTCATCTGGGTTGATTCCTTTGTAGGCCTCTTTACCCATGAACTTCTCAATGGCTTCCTGCACGGCGGGGATGCGCGTGGAGCCCCCCACCAGAATCACTCTGTCTATCTGCTGAGGGCTCAGCCCGGCATCGGATAAAGCCTGGCGCAGGGGCCCCATGGTTTTCTCCACCAAATCCGCGGTAAGCTCGTTAAACTTGGCCCGGGTCAGGGTCATGTCCAGATGGACAGGTCCAGCGGAGGTGGCGCTGATAAAGGGCAGGTTGATGTTGGTCTGCAGAAGGCCGGACAGCTCGATCTTGGCCTTCTCCGCCGCCTCCTTCAGCCTCTGCAGGGCCATTTTATCTTGGCTCAAGTCGATACCGGTGTCCTTTTTGAACTCCCGCACCATGTAATCCATGATGCGCTGATCGAAGTCGTCTCCGCCTAGGCGGTTGTTGCCGCTGGTGGCCTTGACGCCCACATATCCTTCATCCAGCTCCAGGATGGACACGTCAAAGGTGCCGCCGCCCAGGTCAAAGACTAGAACTGTCTGTTCATGCTCTTTATCCAGGCCATAAGCCAAGGCCGCAGCTGTTGGTTCGTTGATGATGCGCAGCACTTCCAACCCGGCAATGGTGCCCGCGTCCTTGGTAGCCTGCCTTTGGGCATCGGTAAAATAGGCGGGGACGGTGATAACCGCCTTCTCCACCGTTTCACCTAAGTAGGCTTCCGCCTCTTCTTTGAGTTTACGCAGGATCATGGCGGAAATCTCCTGTGGCGTCAGTGCTTTGCCGTCAATCGTCACACGATAGTCAGTACCCATGTGACGTTTGATGGAAGCAATGGTCCGCTCGGGATTGGTCACCGCCTGACGCTTAGCTACCTGACCCACCAGGCGTTCGCCATCCTTAGTAAACGCTACAACGGAAGGCGTTGTCCTAGAACCCTCGGCGTTGGGAATAATCGTGGGTTCTCCGCCTTCCATTACAGCCACAACGGAATTGGTGGTCCCCAAGTCTATACCGATTACTTTTGACATTTGTCCTCTTCCTCCTCACTCTGGCCCACTAAAACTTTCGTATGTCTAAGTACTTTATCATAAAGCAGATAACCCGTTTGCAGCTGGGCAAGCACAGACAGCTCCTCGCCGCCTGGCCCTTCCATGGCCACTGCTTCATGTAGCTGGGGATCGAAGGGCTGCCCCACGGCCTCGATGGGCTTCAGACCGTGGTTGGCCAGCCTCCTGCAGACCCCTGTGCACCATTTCCATCCCCTGGAAAAACGGGTCGTCGGCCTGTTCTTCCCCCTTGGCCTGCATGGCCCGCTCGAAATTGTCCAGAACGGGCAGCAGATCCTTGATCAGCCGCTCATTGGCTTCCAAGCGGATGCTTTCCAGCTGGTGGTTCATCCTGCGCCTGTAATTCTCAAAGTCGGCCTTCAGACGCAGCAGCTGTTGGGCAAGGCGCGCCCTTTCCTCCTCCAGCTGTTCCAGCTGCTGTTGGTAGTCCTGCAAATCTTCCTGTCCCCCGTCCTCCTGCTGCGGGTCTCCGGAGTTTTGTTCTGCCCCTGCCAACTGCTGGTCTTCCGCTACCTCTTCTGTTTCTTCCCTCACTTCGTTGCTTTCCCTCAACTAAGAACCTCCTCCCCGAATAAAGTGACCCTTGCTGCCAAAGGTCACTTCTCTGCCCTATCTATCATGCTTGGTCAGCAGTAAACTCACGGTTCGCGCCACCAGGTCAACAGCGGCCACCATTTTCGAGTAATCCATGCGCGTTGGGCCCAGCACCCCTAAGGCGCCAACCACATCGCTGCCCACGTAATAGGTGCAGGTCACTATGCTGCAGGTCTGCATGGGGGCGTACACGTTTTCCTGACCGATGACCACCTGCACGCCGCTGGATTTGGCGGTACTGCTCATGACATTCATCAGAACATCTTTTTCCTCCAGGGCTTCCAGGAGAGCTGCCGCCCGCTGGACATCGCGAAACTCGGGCTTGGTCAGTATGTTTGATGCACCGGTGGCGTAAATCTGTTCTTCCTTTTCCTCGGCCAAACCCTGCAGCACCAACTCCACCAGCACCCGGCCGATCTCTCCGAAATCGCTGATGATTTCCCGGAGCACAGTCATACCCAGCTGCCTGTAGGTTATCCCCTTGAGTTTCTTGTTCAGTGCTTCGGAAATGTCCGCCACTTCCTCGGGAGAATACTCCTGCTCCGTGCGGATCAAGCGGTTCTTCACGATCATGGGGTGCAGCACGAGGGTAACCAAAATGCTGTTGGGTTCCAAGGAAACCAGCTGGATATGCTTGAACACGAGCTGGTCGGTGCTGGGCGCTACAACCAAAGATACGGAGTCAGTGAGCAGTGCCAGAAGCCTGGCAGCTGCATGCAGGGCCCGCTCCGGGGTGAGCTGCGGGTCCAGCAGCTGTTTTTCGATCTTTTCCACTTCCGTTTTGGCAAAGGTGTGCGGCTCCATGAGCGAATCCACGTAAAAGCGATACCCTTTGTCCGACGGGATCCGTCCAGCAGAGACATGGGGCTGTTCCAGATACCCGGTTTCTTCTAGGTCAGCCATTTCGTTGCGAATTGTCGCCGGAGAGACTCCTAAGTCATGTTTGCGCGCAATTGTCCGTGACCCCACGGGTTCGGCCGTCTCGACGTAGCTGTCGATAATGGCCCGGAGCACCAGCCGTTTGCGTTCGTCCAACATGACCCTTCCCCTCCCTTTTAGCACTCATTGAGAGCGAGTGCTAACAAATCTTAACCATAAAATATCACTTCGAGCCCTGTTTGTCAAGGGGAGCGGCTCAGCGCAACGCTGCCGAGACCTGGTTTTCCAGCAATAGGCCCCGCTCAGTGACGCGCAGACGGCCCTCAACCTGCTCCACCAATCCTCTGGCCGCTAGTTCGTCAATTGCCTCCTGATAAACGTCCCTGTAACTCACCTTAAAGCGCAGGCGGAACTGTTCCTCTGCCACTCCCTCCAGCAGGCGCATACCCACCATCATGGTCTCGTCCATCTGCTGGTCTATGGTCAGCTGCTCGCACTGGACATAGCGGGGCTGCCCCCTCTCCCAGGTTTGGATATGAGCCTGCACATCTGGGGCGTTCACATAGCGGCAGCCGTTGACATAGCCCGCCGCGCCGCTGCCCAGGCCTATAAAGGGATGGTTGTGCCAGTAGAGCAGGTTGTGCTCGCATCTGCGGCCGGGCAAGGAGAAGTTGGAGATCTCGTAATGCTCATAGCCTGCCCGTTGCAGCAGGCGGCGAGCCAAATCGTACATGTCCGCCTGCTCATCTTCCCCGGGCAGCTGCACCAAGCCCGCTTTCTGCCAAGTGGCTAAGGGCGTGCCCGGCTCCAGGGTCAAGGCATAACAGGAAAGGTGAGCGGGCTCCAGGGCTAAGGCCTGCTCCAGGCTGTCCCGCCATTCAGGGAGGCCCTGCCCGGGAAGGCCGAACATAAGATCCAGATTGATGTTCTCAATCCCCGCCCGGCGCAGCATGCCCACGCTCTCTGCGATCTGTGCTGTCACATGCTTCCTACCAATCGCCTGCAGGAGGTGGTCCTGAAAGGCCTGCGCCCCCAGGCTCACCCTGTTCACCCCTGCCGAGGCCAAGATCTCTGCCCCCTGCTCCGTGAGGGAATGGGGATTGGCCTCAATCGTAATCTCAGGCTCAGCGGTGAAGGGCAATTCCTGCCGCAAAAAGCAGATAAACGATGCCAGCTTCTCCGGGGGCAGGAGGCTGGGGGTCCCGCCGCCAAAAAAGAGGGTCTGGAGGGGTCTTTCTCCCCAGAGCTCTCTGTAATAGAGGGCTTCCCGACGCAGAGAAACAAGATAGCTGTCGACAAGGCGGGAAAAGCTTTCCGCATCACCGACAACTATCGAATGGAAATCGCAATAGGAGCATTTGTGTTCACAAAATGGGATGTGGACATAGACACCCATAAGAACCACCTAATCAACTTTGAGGATGGCCATGAACGCTTCCTGGGGAACCTCCACGTTGCCCAGGCTCTTCATGCGCTTCTTGCCCTCCTTCTGCCTTTCTAAGAGCTTCCGTTTGCGGCTCACATCGCCGCCATAGCACTTGGCCAAGACATCTTTGCGCAGGGCCCGCACCGTTTCCCGGGCGATGATTTTGCTGCCAATGGCCGCTTGGATGGGAACTTCAAATTGCTGGCGGGGGATGACCTCCTTGAGCTTCTCCGCCAGGGCTCGGCCCCGGACCATGGCCTTATCCTTGTGTACGATGGTGGAAAGGGCATCCACGGGGTTTCCGTTGAGCAGGATATCCAGTTTCACAACGTCTGACTCGCGATAGCCCAGAAACTCGTAGTCCAGGGAGGCATAACCCTTGGTGCGCGACTTTAGACGGTCAAAGAAATCCATGAGAATCTCCGCCAGGGGCAGTTCGTATTCCAGCCTGGCCCGCTCGGGCGTGATATACTCCATGGTCACAAAGGTGCCCCGCCGCTCCTGGCAGACCTCCATCACGGCCCCGATGAACTCGTCGGGAACCAGGATCACGGCCCGGACAAAGGGCTCCTCAATGTGCTCCACCTCCGTTAGGGGAGGCAGAGCGGTTGGATTATCGATCTCCTTCACACTGCCGTCTTTGAGTACAACGCGGTACACCACGCTGGGAGCAGTGGTGATTAGGTTCAGGTCAAACTCGCGCTCCAGGCGCTCCTGCACGATTTCCAGGTGCAGCAGGCCCAAAAAGCCGCAGCGATAGCCAAAACCCAGAGCCGCCGAGGATTCCGCCTCATAGGTGAGGGAAGCATCGTTGAGCTGCAGCTTATCCAAGGCATCCCGCAGGAGCGTGTACTCCTCATTGACTACGGGGTACAATCCACAGTAAACCATGGGCTTGGCAGGACGATAACCCGGCAGAGGTTCCTGGGCGGGGTTGCTGGCGGTGGTGATGGTATCCCCCACCCTGGTATCGCGGACATCTTTCATACTGGCCAAAACGCAGCCCACTTCTCCAGGGCCAAGGGAAGTCGTGGGAGTAAAGCCCGGCTGCAGCACCCCCAGGTCGCTTACCTCAAACTTCCGCCCCGTACTCATCATCTGGATCATCTCCCCGATCCTGATGGTGCCGTCCACGACGCGGGCATAGGCCACGGCGCCGCGGTACTGATCGTAATGGGAGTCGAAGATCATGGCGCGCAGCGGCGCCTCAGGATCACCCTTCGGGGGCGGAATGCGCTCCACGATGGCCTGCAAAACCTGTTCAATGCCCTGGCCGGTCCTGGCGCTCACCAGCACCGCCTCGTCGCCGAGCAGGCCAATGTCCTCCAGTTCCTTCTTGACGCGATCCGGATCGGCGTTGGGCAGGTCGATCTTGTTGATCACCGGTATGATCTCCAGGTCATGCTCCAACGCCAAATACAGGTTGGCCAGGGTTTGGGCCTCCACTCCCTGGGAAGCGTCAATGACCAGCAGAGCGCCCTCGCATGCAGCTAAACTGCGGGACACTTCATAGGAGAAGTCCACATGCCCTGGAGTGTCAATAAGGTTAAGCACATATTCCTCGCCATCCTGGGCGCGGAAATTTAAGCGGACGGCCTTGAGCTTGATGGTGATGCCCCGCTCCCGCTCCAAATCCATGGAATCGAGAACCTGGTCAGTCATTTCCCGCTGGTTTAGTGAGCCGGTGGCCTCCAAGATGCGATCCGCTAAGGTAGATTTTCCGTGATCGATATGGGCAATTATGCAAAAATTCCGAATGTTCTTTTGGACCATACGCTTACCAATTCCTCCACAGAATAGTGGCCTGCCGATATTATAACATAGGCCCAGCCAATTGCAAAATGAGTCCTCACCTGGAAGCTAGCCTTCCTCCTTGGCTCCTCGGCGCCGCTTCAACTTGCCTTTAATCAGACCCCAGACGAACCGGACCTCATCCATGCGCAGCACTGCGGCCAAGATAAGATAAACCAGCACCCCTATGGTGATGGCACCCAGGGTCTGGACTGCCTCGCCCAACTTGCCCTGGATGGCTAGGCCAGCTTCCAGAGCAGAAAAAGTCCAGGCGACGCAGATGCCCATGAGGACAGAAGCGGCGGACGACTTACCCACGGTGGCCAGCAGCTCCAGGTTCAGCAGAGCCGGGAGCCGCTTCCCCAAAATGGCCAGGGCCAGGATCACGTTGAAGATGGAGCTTAAGGAATAGGCCAGCGCCAAACCGCCAGCCCCCAGCTCAGTCCACCTCAGAAAGGCCAGGCTGAGCAGCAGATTGATCACCACAGTCCAGAAGCCTATCTTCACCGGAGTTTTGGTATCCTGNAGGGAGTAAAACCCCCTGGTTGTAACCTGCAGAGCGGCTTGGGCAAACAGCCCGGGCACAAAAAAGAGCAGGACAAAGGCGGTGGCTGCCGTGTCCAGGGCAGTAAACTCCCCCGATTCAAAGAGCAGGCGGACGATGGGCACGCGCAGGGCGGCCATGCCCACGGCGGAGGGGATAGTGATGAAGGACACAATGCGCAAGCCGAAGCCCAGGGTGCGGATGAACTCCTGCCTCTCGCCCTTGGCGGCGAGGGTGGCTAAGGTGGGGAAAACAGCAGTGGANATGCCCATGGCGAAGATCCCCAGGGGGAAGTTGATCAGCCGGTTGGCCAGTCGCAGAGCCACAATCGAACCCTCTTCTAAGGTCGAAGCGAGATTCTGGCTGACGATCACATTCACCTGAGCAATGGAAAGGCCCAGAATAGCAGGGAGCATCAGCTGCAGCATGCGGCGAATACCCGGATGCTTGAAGTCCAAAGCGCGCCGATAATG
>JGI24710J26742_10001686_pt1 | contig 20159 bp, 15 predicted proteins | sample BioPla2DNA2_FD_26742 | JGI IMG/M metagenome (IMG submission 26742) | reverse complement strand
CCTCTATGACCTCCTCGTTCCATATCTCTTTCAACAGCCTGCGCTTAAGATTCAGTCTGTTTTTGCGTTTCTCGGATATGTCGGGCGGATTCCCTGCCGGCGCAGCGTAGACGAGTTCAAGTACGTGCATACTCTCCCTTCCTTCTCTTGCAAAGCGGTCGCGACAAGCCATGCAATAACTGATAAAAGGTATGTCTTCGTCTTTAGTACAGCTTTTTGCCATTTTGGACGCGAGTTCCTTATTTACATAGCTCACAAGACCTCCGTAGCCGCAGCATTCCGTCATGTCTCCGTTATACGGCACCTCCTTCAGAGTGCACCCTAAACTGTCAGTAAGTTTGCGAATGGCAGTTTGCATATCACTGTCTCCCCTAGCGCTGCAGGAATCGTGCATAATAAGAGGTCTATCGTATTGCGATGCCCCCTTAGGGAGTCCGTTTTCATTAAGTATATCCCATATGCCTCTCACCTCTGAACCCGTCATCTCTTCAAGCGTCTTTTTGCAAGTGGGACAAGCAGCGATTATTTGAGGATTCCCAAGCTTTTTCAATTCGTTTTTTAAGAGTTCTTCACACTCTTCGTAAATCGCTGTCCTTCCGGCCCATTTGGCTATGGCGCCGCAACAGGCATTCATGAGACCGACTCCACCTTCAAGTCTTCCCGCAAGGTCCATATATGCCTTAAATACCGCCTCGGGCGCTATAGCTCCTGCCTGACATCCTGGGAAAAACACATATCTGCATTCCTCATATCCAACTTGAGGTTTACAGAGGAAGGCGTCACCGTTTGAAAAGAGCATGTCTAAAAGAGCAAACTCGTGATAGGCCAGAGACATCTTAGTCGTGCTGACCATATTTTCCCTGGCATCTCTACAGATTTCAGCCATGTCATAACCGTTGGGGCAAGTGACGGTGCACTGGCCGCAGAGCGAACAAGAGTTTATTGTCTTATTCATTAGATGGTCGCCCATGATTATATCTACATTGTTGTAAATCTCTCTGGTAAGTTTGCGGGGATATTTGCCTGTTTCCTGAAGAAAGACACAGTGCTTTATGCATTCCTCACATTTACACTGAATGCATCTTGAAGCTTCTTCTATAGCAGCCTCTCTTCCGTAACCTTCTCTCGGTTCGGGGATTCGCTTTGAGGCAATGGCCTCGCTCATGTCCGTATACAGTTTAGACTCTCTGCTCCCTTCTTCTCCTCGAGAACTCCCCGGATCTAAGCCTTGGGATATGCGATCAGCGGAGACTGCCGCCCTCCTCGCATCAAAAACGGCTTCTAAAACACCCGGATCGCTGTTTAGCGAGCTGAGGAGCTTGGAAACAGGTGATAAAAGGGTCCTGCTGTCAGGAGTATCTTCGGGAAAGGTTGCCGTTAGGAAACTTCGAGCCGCAGCAAAGATGTCGAAGTTCTTCTTCTCACTCTCAAATAACTCCTTAGTGAGTTTGGAAGAGTAGATGATATGTATATCCATAGTCTCGAGCTTTGAGGCTTCTTCTGCCAAGTCTTTTTCCGATAAAAAAGGGGCACAATCCCTCACCAGGGAAACGGCATCTGCTTGATGTACATAATAGAATGTCGGATAGCTTTTTCTAGCGAGCTCCGCAGCAAGAGACAGAGAAAACAGATCGGAACCGAAAACGGCCGCTTTTTGCTTTTTCTTAAACTTCAGCATTCCCTTCCCTGTCTTAGGGCTTCCATGGTTCATCGCAGCGCGCTCTAAAGCCGGGATATCAATACCTTCACCGACTTCATTCATCCTGCAGGCTTCTTTGCATGGGGCTTCACATCCATAAGCCAATAAACGAGGAAACGGCGTAATATGCTCAAGCATGGCACGAGCCTCGGAAAAAGCGTCTTTTTCAACTAAGGCTATCATTTTTTTTGCATCTAAACCCAAAGGACAGGCGGCGTGGCAAAAAGCGGGCTCTTCGTAAATACAGCGGCTCTCACGCTCTATCAGCCCCTCTAAACTATATAGTTTTTTCTGAAAATAATCCCTGGTAGATCTCTCTTTGAAATGGTCCATACATTTCTCTCCATTTGTATAGCAGTATCTAAGAAAAACCCCGCTAAAAGCTGTCTTTAGGAACACAAAATGAAACACCGTTGTGCATACCGGGTTAAACACGGTTATTCTGGCCGGAAGGGTGTCTGTGAGTAAAACGCTGTTCGTCGTCTATCCGTACTCTTCTATAACTTACAAGATGAAAGCGCTGATTTTACAAACAGAGAGGCGGTATAACCGTCCTCTCTGTTTGAAGTTACTCTTCAGTCAGGTATCTCGCTGACTATATTATAAATTTTTTAGGGCTTCCAGGACAACCTCAGGTTTTGCGGGAACTCTGGTAATACGCGCGCCGGTAGCATTGTATATGGCGTTGAGTATTGCCGGATGAGGCGCGGTCAAAGGGGCTTCACCGCAGCCGGCAGCTCCGAAGAGGCTGTTCGGACGTGGATGCGTTTCCTGATAAATCACTTCCATGTTGTCAGGAACGTCCATCGGATATGGGATTCCGCATCTGATAAGAGACGTGTGTCTCTCAATATCTTCGAAATCCTCTGTCAAGGCTAGACCGATACCTTGTGCAAGTCCTCCGTAGAACTGTCCGTCTACAACGGCTCTGTTCATCACCGTACCGATATCGGTAACACATGTAAATTTCTCTACTTTCACCTTGCCGGTTTCGGTGTCGACAGCTACCTCAGGCAGGAAAATGGTGTACATATACGCAGGGAACGGTTCTCCTTGACCGGTTTCCTGATCCAGCGCAACCGAAGCGGTGTAGGTATAAACGCCTTTTGCATGAGTGTCTATTCCCTCCGCCTTCATTTCCTCATATGTCCTGTACGTTCCGTCCTCTTTCTTCATAGCTTTGAGCAGGTTCTCACATGCAATACGAGTGGCGTTACCCGTCATTACAGTCGAACGGCTTCCGCCGGCGGGACCTGAGTTCGGGGTGTGCTTGGTATCGCATTGGAACAATTTAATGTCTTCCGGCTTAAAGCCTGCTTCTCTCAGTGCCTCATGTGCTGAAGTGAGTGTTCCCATATCAGCGCCTTGGCCGTGATCTTCCCAGGAGTTTCTGACCAGGACGGTATTATCCGGCTGTAGATCTGCATAGCACTCGGAGACGTCGGAGTTATCCAGACCGCAACCGTAGATACCTAAGGAGACGCCGATGCCGTATTTGATCTTTCCGTCAGAAGCGGCATTCTTTTCCTCTACGCGTTTCTTGCCTTCCAGATACTTGGGACGAGCCAGATCGAAAAGATCCTCTAAGCAGTATACATCAGGTCTGCAGCCTGTCGGAGTTCTGGAATCTTCACTTTCCTTGTAGCAGTTCATCGCCCTCATTTCAAAGGGATCTATTCCCATCTTAGCGGCGAGGCAGTCGATAGCCGTGTCGCCTCCCATGAAGGCCTGAGGTGAACCGTAAGCTCGAAATGCCGAACCCCACGCATGATTGGTAAATACAGTCGAGTTTTTGTTCCTTATGCTCGGGATATCAAGTCCTGCACCCACGAACTGAGTCAGTCTATGAGTGAGAAGATCGCCGAACTCCGAGTATGGACCGTGGTCAATATAATTGCGGCCCCAGAGTGCTTGAATCTTGCCGTTATCGTCAGCAGCAAGCTTGATATTCATGAAGCCCGGGCTTCTCTTGCCTGTGTAAATGATGGATTGATACATGCTGAAGTTCAAACTGACAGGGCGCTGTGTAACAAGCGCGGCAACTCCCAAAAGAGCCTCGTTTGTCGGCGAGAACTTATATCCGAATGTTCCGCCGGCATTGTTTTGAACCATTCTCAGGTTTTCCATCTCAACACCAATGCCTTCAGCTATCATAGGCATATGGAGATGGATACCTATGCTCTTGGAATGAATCGTGAGCATGCCATCTTCGTCTATGTACGCATAACCGTTGTCAGGCTCGAGATATAGATGAGGTTGACGTGAACAGTAGCTCTCGATTTCGACCATATTTTCTTCGGGTACGCTGTCCCAATCAAAATCAGGTCCTTTGATACAATTCGTCTCATAATATTCATTGGGAATACCGGGATGAATCTCTATCGCATCAGGAGCAATTGCTTCCGGCACACTCATATACGCAGGGAGAACTTCCAGATCGACTTTTACAGCTTTTGCCGCCGCCCTGGCTTGTTCCTCCGTATCAGCAGCCACTATTGCTATAGCATCGCCGAACTGGAACACCTTTTCATCACAAAGTATCGGACGATCCCAGCCATCGCACTTGTTATTTAAGGGCAGCATGACGAGGCCGTTAATGCGGTTTTTCCCGGGAACGTCTTTTGCAGTGATGATCTTGTAAACTCCAGGCATTTTTTCCGCTTCTGAAGTATCTATGCCTTTGATATTGGCATGTGAAACTTCCGCTTGAACGAGGGCAAGGCGTAAAGTGTCCGGAGGCATGTAAAGCGCGTCGTCCGCTCCGAAGTCCCAAGTTCCCGTTACCTTCATGGCAGCTGAAGGACGTACATACTCTGTACCGAGAATGCGATTGTCAGTCGGTGTAAACATGAGATCTTCTTTGGTTTTTTCTCCCCGTAATACAGCCGCCGCCGCCATGGTGGCATCGATTAGAGGCTTATAGCCGGTACATCTACAGACATTGCGACATTTGTGGAACCATTCGCTGACTTCTTCTCTTGTCGGATTGGGATTTTCGTCGAGCAGAACCTTGGCGCTGACTATGAAGCCGGGGCTACAAAATCCGCACTGCGCGCATCCATAAGCCATCCATGCCACTTGAAGCGGGTGGAGAGAGTCGATTGTGCCAATACCTTCAATTGTCGTGATTTCGGAAAAGTCGGGAACCCTTGAGATCGGTACGATGCAGGACCTTGTAACCTTTCCGTTCATTATGACATTACAAGCTCCGCATTGACCTTCTCCACAGCCGATCTTACATCCTGTGAGGAGAAGGCGCTCACGGAGTATAGTCGCGAGCTTCTCATCACCCTTGACGAGAATACTCCTTCTAACTCCGTTGATGTTGAGAATTTTCTTAGTGAGCCCTTTACTCATTCTTGATTCTCCTTTCTTGACTTCCTTTTTTATGATTTTTACGACAAAGCAAAATGACTGTAAACCTCAGTTGCGACTTCATGAGTTTTTGTTGTACACTGATTACATATTAATATTTACGTAGAGAGACAGTTAGGGAGACAGTTTATGAAAACAAATGCCGACACGCCCAATATAATCACTGCTGATGAGATAAAAGTCGAAGTTGTTGACAAGGACACCGGGAAAACCTTTGTAAGAAAACTCCCGATAAATTACCTCGAAACATCCAATTTTCTTCGTCTTTCCGCTGAAGACAGCCAAGGAAATCCGTCCTCACTCGTGTTCTACACTGAACAGGGAATCCTTGGGCTCCGAGACACAACGGGTGGCGGTCCGGATACCCACCGCTGCGAAGATCACTGAAAACAAGACTGCTTCCGATATTTAAAGTTAAAAACTCAGAGAGAACGAATACATTTCTGCTTTATTTAATTTTAAAAAACAAGCAACTGTCTGTCAAATTGTATGTTTTTACAACTCGTAAGTTTAAAAACCAATATCTCCTGTTTGTCGTCAATCAAATATATATTAAATCGTAAGCCTTCGGGCTTTTTTTGTTAAAAGGTAATTCAAGTTGTTTATTTTTACAAGTTGTATCAATTTACAACTCGAAAGATTCTGTATATAATAGTTTTAATACTTAGTAATATTATTTTTCGGTTTTTTCTGAAATGCTCAGTTTCAAATAATTACCCGGGGAGCTTTTATAACGAAAGGGAAGATTATGAAAATAGGAGCCGTTATTACAGCAGCCGGAATGTCATCCCGGATGGGGACGTTCAAGCCTATGCTCAGCATTGGCTCTATATCCGTGGCACAGCGCATCATCGCAACTCTACAGCAGTCAGGTGTCTCGCAAATAGTGGTCGTTACCGGTTACAACGCTGACGTACTTGAGAGACATCTTGCAAAGAGCGGTGTGATCTTCCTCCGCAATGAAAATTACGAAAATACGGAAATGTTCGATTCGGCTTGCATAGGCTTGCGTTATCTGCGTAAGAAGTGCAGCCGTATTTTGTTTACCCCTGTAGATATACCGCTTTTTAGAGCTGATACGGTTGAAAAACTCATAAAAAAGCGCAGTGATGTAGTTTTTCCCATCTGTGCCGGTCAGCAAGGTCATCCTATACTCCTCTCCTCAAGGATAATTGATCTCATATTGGATTACAGCGGCGAAGGAGGTCTCGCCGGAGCTCTTGAGAATCTCGACATTTCCAAAGATTATGTCTTTATTGAAGACCGGGGCATCCTCTTCGATGCCGACACGCCTGAAGAATTTGAAAAATTATTGGAATATCACAACAGCCAGCTGACACGCCCTGTCATTAAACTCTCCCTTGAAAAAGAAAAAAGATTCTTTGACCGAAATATTGCGCTTTTGCTTGAACTCATAGATGAAACACGCTCAGTCAAGACAGCCTGTCAGCGAATGCAAATTTCATATAGTAAAGGATGGAAGACGCTCAACTCAATAGAAGATCAAGCGGGTTTCGCTTTGGTTTTGCGCAAACAAGGCGGATCACGAGGAGGTGGCACCAGCCTTACTCCTGAGGGCAAGCTTCTTTTAGAGCGCTATCGCAAATATGAACAAGCCGTGAAAGAAGCTTCCGTAGAACTTTTTGATAAATACCTATCTGATGTGCTCAAGTGATGGGGTCCTAAAATGAGAAAAATATATCTTGTTCGTCATGGACTTCCGGATTTTCCGGGCGGAATCAGGCTCTGTATCGGACATACTGACTTACCTGTTTCGCCTGTAGGGAGAATGCAGGCCTTGCTCGCCGCTAAATTTTTAGATGATGCCGACATCTCAGCTGTATTTTGCAGCAGACTGAAACGCGCCGTACAGACATCGGAACCTTTCGGCGAAGCGAAAATAATAGACGGGCTTGAAGAAATGAATTTGGGAGAGTGGGACGGCTTCTCCTTTGATGAAATTAAAACACGCTGGCCGGAGCTCTATGAAGCCAGAGGATATGATCACTCTATTCAGCCTCCCGGCTCGGAAACTCCACAAGAAGCGTTTCTCCGCTTTGACTCGGCTCTTCGCAAAATACTCAAGGGCAGCACGGGAAACATTGTGATCATCTCCCACGCTTCCGTAATGCAGACCTTTCTTGCAAAAAAATCCGGAAAAGAACTGCCACCCGGTAGAAAACTCCTGCCCTACGGCTCGGTGTCAGAGCTCCATTTAAAGAATCATAATCTTACTATCGGATATATGGGCAAATCATATCGGCCTCCACTTACTAAAGAGCTCTGCCTCGAACTTCTTGCGGCAGCCGGCACACCGAAACACGTCATCAAACATAGCGCAGCAGTAGCAACAGAAGCCGAAAGAATTGCCATGGCCTTAGTGCAAAAAGGTTTCCACTTAGATATTGGTTTAATAGTAAGGTCTGCTCTCCTCCACGATGTGGCCCGAACAGAGAAAAACCATTGCAAAGTAGGCGAGAACTGGATTTTCGCCTTGGGTTACCCCAAAGAAGCAGAAATGGCAGGTCGTCACTGTGACAATTATCTCTTCGAAATACCCGATGAACTGGCGGTGTTAATTGTTGCCGACCGAGTCGTCCTGGAAGATGAGGTGGTCGGCCTGCACGAAAGGTTTAAAAAGGTAGCCGGAAAATTCAAAACGGAAGAAGCGAAGAAGATGCAGGCACAAAAGCTGACAATCACAGAAAAAAACATCAAAACTATTCATCGCATCTGTGGACGGGACCTGATAAAGCTATAGAAACTTCTTAAGACATGTGAAGACCGACAGAACAAAAACTGTTGCCAAAACCGAAAAGATAGAATCTCTGTTAAAAACCGGATTCAAGATAAAACAAGGAGATCAAAATGCGAAGCATGTTTAAGCTTATTGGTGAAAACTTAGCAGCCGGCGAAGATCTGGTACTCGTCACGGTAATCGCTTCGTCCGGCTCTACTCCGCGCGGATCGGGCGCGAGGATGCTTATCGGAAAAAAAGGCAGACTCGCCGGGACGATAGGCGGCGGCACAGTCGAATACAGATCTGAGCAGATAGCAGCTGAAATCCTTGAAAACAAGCGTTCGGGTGAGCAAAATTTTACTCTCACAAAAGACGATGTTGAGAATCTGGGCATGATCTGCGGCGGCGCCGTCGGAGTTTTCTTCTACTATATTCCCGCCGGAGACAAGAAGACCACCACCCTTGCAAATGAAGTGGAAAAACGTTTCGAGCTGGGTCAGGATATTTGGCTTATTAGTGATATCGCTCGAGACGGCCAACTCGCCATTTGGTCAAAGGCGGGCGGAAGTTTCGGCTTCGAAATACCCGATATGGTCCTTAAAAGCCTTTCTCGTCAACCATCAAGAATTAGAGAATCAAATATTGACATGTATGCCGAGCAGATAGGTTCCTCCGGAAAAGTCTATATCTTCGGCTGTGGCCATGTAGGTCAGGCTCTCGTACCTGCACTTGCATCTGTCGGTTTCAGATGTGTGGCGGCGGACGATCGCCCGGAATTTGCCGACAAAACACTTTTTCCCGATGCAGAAGATGTCAGACTCGTTGACTTTGAAAATATCGCGGAGAAAATAACGATCGGAGCTGAAGACTATGTCTGCATCATGACACGCGGCCACTCTCACGACACGACCGTTCAAGCTCAAGTTTTACGAACACCTGCCTGTTATATAGGAGTCATCGGAAGCAAGCATAAGATTGCCGGGGTGCAGGCAGAACTTAGAAAACAAGGTTTCTGTGAAAAAGATTTTGACAGGATAACCACCCCGATCGGTCTTGCGATAAAAGCGGAAACACCCGAGGAGATAGCCATTTCCATATGTGCCCAGATGATCGAAGTGAGGGCAGACAGGAGCAAAGTTTGAAGCGACTCTTCCTCACCGGGCCGATAGGTTGCGGCAAGAGCACACTCATAAGAACGGTGCTCGGTGACAGCTTTCGTGTTGCAGGCGGCTTTATCACCGAACGCGTCCTTGAGGGTGAAGAGCTTGTGGGCTTCGATATAGTAAGCCTTGGAGATTCAACAAATCAAAAGCTCTTTCAACTCGATTTGACCGACCCCGAATGGCGCAAAAATGACAGACACCTCCGCGTGCGATTTCTTTCATTCAAAGGAAGAGAGATCAAACGAAATGACGAGGCATTTTCTGTTTTTGCCTCAGCTCTCCTGCGAGAAGCCTGCAAGAAACCTTTTGCGATAATGGATGAGATCGGCGGCTTTGAAATACTTATCCCGGAATTCATGGAGGCATTAGAGTTTTTTCTCCAATCACGAGTTCCCTGCGTCGGAGTGCTTAAATCATTGCCTTCATCCGAAAAACTCTCAGAGGCTGCAGGTCTTGGTTCTCAATACTTAATAGCTGCTAAACACCTTCATTTGTGTCTCGCCTCCGATCCTGAAACGGATATTGTGGAATTCAGCGGACACGAAGACATACATGCTTTGAATACACTCAGACAATGGAAAGAACAATATCTTTGATATGGAGAACGAAGGTGAAATGATTAATAACTTGATTTACGACACCATCATAAACTCCGTCCCGAAAGGAGAGAGGATTGTAGACACATCCGCAGGTGACTCATGGTCTTTAGCAGAGACCGATAGCGGCAATGTCGGAATTGCCATGACGACTTTGGGAAGCACTCGTCCTCCCATTTTTTCAGAGAGTTTTATCGGAAGGGATGTCCAAGAAGCCGCCCAAACAATCGTGAGTTGGAATTTTGAAGAAGCTTCTCTCGCCCTCGCAGCAGCCAATGCCTGCTTCAACACCGTGACGCGAATGAAGGAATTTAATTGCAAAGAGCCCTTTGACAATTATTGTACAAGAGGACTTGACGTAATCGGAAAAAAATTGGGAATCGTCGGACACCTTAAAATGCCTGAAGAAGTCAGAAATGCGGCATCTGAATATTACATACTTGAGCTCAATCCGCGTCCGGGTGACTATCCGGCATCTGCCTGCGAATGGATACTCCCGCAGTGCGATATAGTGATTATCACCGGAAGCAGTCTCATCAACAAGACACTTCCACGCCTTCTTACCTTGTGTCGCAATGCTTACACGATACTTGCAGGGCCTTCCGTTCCGCTCTGCCCGGCTCTTCTGAATCTGGGCATCGACAGACTTGCCGGACTAATTATCAGCGATACAGAGGGATTGAAGAAGCGACAAGCTTCGGGAGTTTCGGGACCGCCTTACGAATTTGGACACAGTTTTCTTATCATGAGGTGAGAGCTTGGACAAAAAAAACGTAATGAGAATAGAGACAGAAGATAAACATGACATCTCACAACAAAAGCATGCTTCTTTAAACGTGCAATCAGGAAGAAAAGAGGAAGCACCGTCGCACAGGCAACTGGCAGGTCCTCCAGCTATTATTATTTTTATCAGCTTACTAGTCGCCTGTACACTGCTCTCATTCACTCTCGGCAGATATCCCGTTGCGCTAAAGGAACTCTTGGCGATACTGGGAAATAAAATCTTCGGCCTCTTTAAAAACTCGGAAAAATTCTGGACTGATCAGATGGAAGCCGCTGTTTGGAATGTAAGACTGCCCAGGGTGATACTATCCGTTCTGGTCGGTGCCTGCCTTTCAGCAGCCGGTGCCTCTTATCAGGGAGTCTTCCAAAATCCCATGGCATCCCCGGATATTTTAGGCGCATCTGCAGGAGCCGGTTTCGGCGCAGCTCTAGCAATATTCTTGGACTTCAAACATGTAAATATTACTCTTTGCGCATTTGCGATGAGCCTGCTGACCGTAGCTTTGGTTTTTCGAATCAGCCGTTATGTAAAGGGAGGAAAGGTCCTGGGGCTTGTTCTTGCAGGGATCATGGTCAGTTCACTTTTTAATGCGGGTACCTCCTTTCTCAAACTGGTCGCCGACCCGAACAACAAGCTGCCGCAGATCACCTACTGGCTCATGGGATCTCTGGCGGGAGCTAAGTGGAGTGACATCCGTTTTGTCGTATTTCCCATGCTTGCCGGTCTGATCCCTCTGCTGCTTCTGCGTTGGCGCCTGAATGTCATCACCATGGGCGATGAAGAAGCAAAAGCCATGGGCGTAGACGCCGGAAGGATTCGCATAGCTGTCATAATATCGGCGACTCTTGTGACCGCTTCAGCGGTTTCGGTGAGCGGAGTGATCGGTTGGGTCGGTCTTGTCATCCCGCACATGATGCGCAGGATTGTCGGCAGCAGTTATCGCTGGCTCATGCCGGTTTCCATGTTGGGTGGCGGTATTTTTCTCTTAATGGTGGACAATATATCGAGGAATGTGACGACGGCGGGGATACCGATAGGCATACTGACGGCCTTTGTAGGAGCCCCTTTCTTTCTGTTACTGATAACCGGAAGGGGTGAAAGATATTGAGTTTAGAAGTGAAACAACTATCATTTGCATATGACAAGAGAACCGTCTTAAACAACATGAGTTTCACGGCTCATTCACGAGAAGTCCTTTCAATTTTGGGTCCGAACGGAGTAGGGAAAAGCACTCTCTTTAAGTGCATTTTGGGACTTCTTCCCCCTTATTCGGGAAATATAACCGTCAACGGACTGGATGCTTCCGGATTAAGCGTACGCGAACTTGCGAAACAGATTGCATACGTTCCCCAAAGATCGGAGCCTGTCTTCAATTTCAGCGTAAATGAGATCGTACTCATGGGTACGACCAACGAACTCAAACTCTTTTCTTCTCCTGGAAAAACTGCCCAGGCTAAAGTGGATAGAGCACTTCAGAGACTTGGCATCTCAGAACTCTCCCATCGCTGCTTCCATCATACCTCAGGTGGAGAGCGCCAGCTCGTCATGATTGCTCGCGCCTTGGTGCAAGACGCTTCTATCCTCTTGCTCGACGAACCAACAGCGAATCTGGATCGAAGAAATCAGTTACTGGTTCTGGAGCAGATAAAATCACTTGCCAAAGAAGGATACACTGTCGTACAGACGACCCACGACCCCGAACACAGCTACATGTTTTCCGACAAAATACTCACCATGAAAGACGGTACTTTACTCTCCTACGGCTCACCAAAAGAAATATTGAACAAAGAAACCATGAAGTCACTCTATGAAGTGGATATGGAGGTCTCAAGCCTCTTTGACGACAGAGCGCGTTTTTGTGTCCCCGTATCCGTCATATCCGACAAAAACTGATGTCTACTTAAAAGGATTCGTTAAAAACTATTGAAGATATTTCATTGGAAAGGTGCTTGAAAATGGAAAAGAACAAAAAGACAAATAAACGGCTGCTCCTTACTGTTCTTCTTCTCTTAGCAGCGCTGCTATTTACAGCTTGCGGGAAGTCCCCCGAGCCGGTAAAGGAAGCAATCGAAACAAAAACGGAAACAGAAGTCGAAACAGCCGCTGAAGAAGTGCCGAGCGAAGAGGTAGCTGCGACACGCGAATTCACTGATTCATCAGGACGTACGGTAACTATACCCACGGAGATCACCAAGATTGCCGTCTCCGGTCCCCTTACTCAAGTCTATGTTCTGCCGCTCTGCCCTGAGATGATGGTAGGCTTTGCAAGTGAATTTTCAGCAGAAGCTTCGATTTATATCCCTCAAAAATATCTGGATTTGCCGAAACTGGGTCAACTTTATGGTGGCAGAGGAGAAATGGATTTAGAAGCACTTCTTGCTGCCGCACCTGATGTCGTCATCGATGTGGGCGAAGCTAAGAAAACAATTGTGGAAGATATGGACTCCCTTACTGAGCAGACGGGCATACCTTTTGTGCATATCGATGCGACAGTAGCAACGGCTCCGGAGGCATACAGGAAATTGGGGGAGCTTACCGAAAAGACTGAAAAAGCGGAAGAACTCGCCGCTTGGTGCGAAAAAACTTATAAGATGATCACGGATATGATGGAAAAAATTGATGCGGACGGGAAGCGAAAGACCCTGCTTTACTGTCTGGGAGATGCCGGTATCAACGTCATCGCTGAAGGTTCCTTCCATGCCGAATCCGTCAATCTCATGTCAACGAACCTGGCCGTCATCGAGGATGTCGTTTCATCCGGAGGCGGAAACGAGGTCGACATAGAACAGATAATGAACTGGGATCCGGAAGTCATCGTCTTCAGTCCTGACAGTATATATGACACCGTAGGCTCCGAATCTTCCTGGAGCGGCGTTACAGCTATCAACACAGGCTATTTCTACGAAACTCCGTCCGGGCCCTATGGCTGGCTCTCCTCTCCTCCTTCCGTCCAAAGATACTTAGGTCTTATCTGGTTGGGTGAGTTACTCTATCCGGAATATACAGAATACGATCTCAAGAGTGAAGTAAAAGACTATTACGAACTCTTTTATGAATGCGATCTGACTGACGAGATGTACGAAAACCTTGTCGAAAAGGCATTGCCTTAAGTATAAGAATCGAAAGCTGTTGCATAACTCTTCTACTTGTCATTGAGATACCGCACCCTCTTTTGCTTAATCAGTACTCAAAAAAGGCTATCTCTATTATAGAGAATAGCCTTTTTTTGTCACTGTTCGATCAAACAATTAATTATTCAACAGCCATAGCGACATAAAATCCTGTGCGTATCGCGTGAGCGGCCCTGGATACTTTGTCTGCATCGCCTATTACTGTGGTTTTGAAATTATATTTCTGTCTAATTGCATCCGGCAGAGTCGTGTCGGATTTCTGACCGAAAGCGGCAATAACCGTATCTCCTAAAATCTTTTCTGTGGAACCGTCTTTTTTCTTTATAGTGACACCTTCAGAATCAATTTCTGTGACTTCACTGTTTGTAAAAATGGTGACGTCATTTTCTTTAAGCAGTCTGTCGAGGCTGAACTTGTTTACGGCCATAGCGTCTAATGCATAATCCTCGAGCATTTCAATAATTGTGACATCTTTCCCCTCCATGGCGAGTTCCAAAGCAATGTCACATCCACTGGATCCGCCGCCACAAACAAGAACCTTCTGACCTTCGACGCCATTCTTATGCGCATCAATGACACCGACTACATTTTCACCNTCGAGCCCNTTGATCGCCGGTTTTATCGGTATAGAACCTGTCGCTACAAAGATTTTATCGGCAGTCTCCAAAATCGCGTCATCCGNATTAATCTNCGTATTCAGTTTTACCGAAACTCCCAATTTCCCTAATTGGAGTTCATACCATTCAATCAATTCACGAATTCGTTTTTTAAATGGTGCTGTTGCAATAGTTCCAAAAACTCCACCCAATTTGTCATTCTTTTCATACAGAGTAACTTTGTGACCCTTCCGAGCTGCAGTATACGCTGCTTCCAGTCCCCCGGGGCCCCCGCCGATTACGACAATATTTTTCGGTTTATCGGTCTTCTCCACTTTCATATACGTTTCAAGACCGGCGCTCGGATTTACCGCACAGCTTAATTGAGTAAATCTTCCCCAAATTCGTCCGATACATTCTTCGTTACAAATAATGCATGGACGTATGTCTTCGCGGCGATTCTCCATGAGTTTATTTGGGAACTGCGGGTCGGCAATTGTTTGACGACCGAACATGGCAAAATCACAGTTTCCTGAATTAATTAATTCAAGGGCCGTTTCAGGGCTGTGAGTTCCGGAGTTCATAATCGGCACGCTGACATGTTTCCTGGCTTCTTCACATACATAAGCCATACAGGCTTCACCTAGATAAGCGGTCGGGAAAACATAGTCGAGACTTTCATAGGCGTTGGCATCTACGTCGAAAGCGTCGACACCCGCTTTTTCAAGTCCGACAAGTAACGGCATACTGTCTTCTATGGTCCTGCCGCCCGGGAATTTGTGATCGAGTGCAATTCTAAATAAGATCGGCATATCCGGACCAACTGTCTTGCGAATGGTTTGAACGATTTCCACCGGAAAACGTAAACGATTCTCAAGACTTCCGCCATATTCGTCAGTTCGCTTGTTCCAAATCGGCGACATAAACTGGTCAATTAAATAACCTGAATGCGCATGAATTTCAATTGCGTCGAAACCGGCATTGACTGCAAACTGAGAAGCTTGAACCCATAGTTCTAATAATTCTTGAATTTCTTCTACTGTCAGCGCCCTGCAAATCAAATTGGGATCATAGAATGAAGGTACAGCTGAGGCTGAAATCGGGACACGTTCTCCAATACCGGGCATGCCGTTGCGACCTGTGCCGGGACCCATGGATAAACAGATTTTCGCACCCCAACGCTGTACACGTTCACACAATACCGTTGCTTTAGGAAGCGCTCTGTTATTATCAAGCCCTAATGTGTACCCTCCTTGAGCCGTCATCTCATTTAGAAACGAAGATCCGACAATGATCATACCTATGCCGCCGCGAGCTCGCTCCTCATAATACCTCATACCTTCTTCACTTTCAGTGCCGTCTTGTTGAGGTGTGAAAGTTCCCATCGGCGACATGACCAGACGATTCTTGAGATTCATCTTGCCTATCTTCATAGGCTCAAATAACTTGGCATACTTGTTGTTTTGCATACATTCTCTCCTTTGCTTGTCAACTCTGATTGATTAATTCCTACATTGTCAATAGTGAACTCCTTCGTGTCGAAAGACTTTAAACGGTGTTTTCCATCTAAGCAGTTACGAGGGTGATAATGCATATTACAAAGAACCCTCGGTTACTTCTCTTCTTTCACTCTATTAAAATCATTTCTCATGAAAAAACAACCCGGCAAATAGTGGGTGTTTTCTATGCTCTGACGAAGATAGGAAACACAGAAATCTGATTTTCTATGCATTTTAAAAGGCGAATTTCAACTCTCAATAGATAGTTGACTTGTGTTGATCTAAATTATCGACAATTATAATTGCAAAGTATCTTTATAAGGCGTATGCCCTATGATCTGCATTTAAAAAAATATCCGGATGATAGCTTCTGCGAGTTGCCTACTGTAGATTCTGTTTATAGACTCTATCTTTTTGCGGTGCCCAAAAGGATAATTACTATGTAAATAACATAAATTATTACAATCAAATAAGGTATTTGAAAAATTGTTTATTATTTATAATAATATCATCTTTTTGCTGATAGCGTCAAATTGTTGTGGGATCTCAATACGTTCCTTTCCCGGAGCCTTACCCGGAGTCATTACATTTGTTATAGAATACAGAGATTAAAAACAACATCAACCGTACTCGAAAAAACCAAGAGTTTTCTTATCGACTTGGCTGCAATTTATGCCTTTGTTCGACCTTACTCCCCTAAAAAAAGACCATTCAGTCAGAAAACCGAATGAGTCTTTCCATTGTTGAATTTGCAGATATTAATAATCAGCTTAAAACCATTCTGTCATCAACTGCGCCATCACTTGCCTGAGTAAACAAATTCAGCAGTTGTTCAATGGTGAGATTCTTTTTCTCATCTCCGGAAACGTCTACGACAATTCTGCCTCCATGCATCATAATCAAACGATTGCCGTGTGCAATAGCCTCTTTCATGTTATGGGTAATCATCAGTGTCGTCAGTTTATTTTTATGAACGATCTGATCCGTAATTTCGAGCACCTTTGCGGCTGTTTTCGGATCGAGGGCTGCGGTATGCTCATCCAGCAAAAGCAACTTCGGCCGATGCAACGTCGCCATTAAAAGCGTCACCGCCTGACGTTGCCCTCCTGAAAGAAGTCCAACCTTGCCGGAAAGCCTGTCTTCCAACCCGAGTTCAAGTGTCGCAAGTAGTTCCCTGTAGCGAATACGTTCTTCTTTGCGAACACCCCAGACGAATCTGCGTTTGGTACCTCGTCTTGCGGCAATGGCAAGGTTTTCTGCAATCTCCATATCGGGCGCGGTGCCCTGCATAGGATCCTGAAATACTCTTCCTAAAAACTTTGCCCGTCGGTATTCCGGCATCTGAGTTACATCGACACCGTCAATCTCAATGGTACCAAAGTCGGGTTTCCAAACACCTGCAATCGCGTTGAGCATAGTGGATTTGCCCGCACCGTTACCTCCGATCACCGTGGCGAAATCTCCGTCTTTCAAATGGAGATCGAGCCCGTAAAGCGCTGTTTTTTCGTTGACCGTGCCCGGATTGAAGGTCTTTTGTAAGTTGGTGATTTTAAGCATTTTTTTCACCTCCAATCCGAATTTTAGTTTTGTTCGAGCGTAAATTACGCTGCTTGGTAAAATGTTCTTTCTTCAAATAAGGCACCGCCAGAAACACCGCAACAATGATGGCAGAAAGCATCTTCAAAAACTCCGTTTTCAGTCCCAGCAGGATGACAAAGTTATAGACGATATAATAGACAATACCCCCTCCAACAACACCTATCATACTCACAACAAAGTTGGGCTTGATTCTAAGTGAGACAGAAAGGCCGATAAAGATGGCTGCAAGACCGATAACGATTGCGCCACGGCCATCGTTAATATTCGCAGATCCTTTGTATTGGGCTAACATTGCACCGGCTAATGCGACGATGCCGTTTGAAATGGCAAGTCCCAATACCTGATTGAGCTTCACATTGACGCCCTGGGCACGACTCATATGAGGGTTATCCCCGGTTGACTTAATAGTCAGGCCGATCTCGGTATAGAAAAACAGCCACAGCATGATAATCGTAGCCGCAACAAAAATACCCATGACAATAATGGAGCGGGGATTATTACTCATATGCACTAACAGATTGTTTGTGCGCGGATTAATCGCAACTAAAGACTTTCCGCCAAGAATACTTAGATTAACAGAATATAACATCAGCTGAGTCAATATTCCCGCCAGAATGGACGGAATTCCAAATGCCGTGTGCAGAAGACCGGCCACAAAACCGGCACACGCGCCGGCAATGAACGCCGCAACGACACTCAGCCAAATAGGAAACCCGTTCGCCAATAATACTGCGCATATACATGCACCGGTAACAATTGAACCGTCCACTGTCATATCTGCAATATCAAGGATTTTGAAGGAAAGATAGACGCCGATCCCCATCAGCCCCCATATCAGACCCTCTGCGACCGCACCGGGCAACGCATAAATGAATGGCATTTTATACCTCTAAATAACAGTCAGTTAGCAGGGGCCTCTATGCCCAGCTGAGTACACAGTTCCTCGTTAAAATTGACAGTAGGAGTCAGAGTCAATATCTCAATTTCGGAAATGTCCTTTTCCCCCATTAGAATCTGAGCGGCCATTTTACCGGTCTCAACACCCAGATCATAGTAACTAATGGATAAACTTGCATAGCAGATATCGCCGCCGTAACTGGTAAAAACAGGCACATTGTTATCGGTGCAGATGGTGCCGACTATAGTATCATTGGCTGCAACGGTGTTGTCGGAAGGAATGTAAACGGCCTTGCATTCACTCGCCATAGAAGTTGTAATAGCCTGTAGTTCGGTGGTTTCAGAGAAAGTATAAGCCTTAACAATAATTCGCTCTGACTCAAACAGTTTCTTAACGGCCTCATACTGAATCAGGGAATTGGATTCATCGGTGCAATACAAGACTCCAACCGAATCGCCGGCAACCAATCCAAGGGTTTCAATCATCATCCCGGCCTGTTCAGCAAACGGGACAGCATCAGAAGTGCCGGACACATTGTCCGGAATATCGCCATCAAATGTATCAGAATAATCGGTTATAGAGGTGCCCAGAACAGGGATACTTGTAGTGGCGTTTGCAGCAGCCAGTAGAGCGGGCGTTGCATTTGCCATAATCAGATCGACTTTCTTCGCAGTAAAAGTATTGATGACAGTTGGACAAAGGTTTGCCTCTCCGGCAACCTGAAAATCAATTTCAACCGTCTTACCTACAGATTCCATCGCTTCAGTCAGAGCGTCGATGAAGCCCTGTGTTGCCTGATCCAAAGAATCGTGAACCATCAGTTGGCATATACCGACAGAATAATTGTTTGCTTCATTTGCAGCGTTGTTGACAACGGGTTCATTGCCGGGTTTGCTGTTACAGGCAGTCAACGAAATCACCAGAAGCATAGCCATCAGCATAACAGATATAATCTTTTTCATTTTCCGTCTTTTCTCCTTCTAATTGCATTGTTTGCGTTTATTTATTCATCGCGTGAGTGTGTGAATGGAAATAAAAAATCGTCCCTCTTTTGCAAGGACGATAAAATACCGTGGTACCACTCTGCTTTCGTATCGACCTCTCGGTCGAGACCTTAATAGGCTTAAAAGTCTTGGCGATATAACGGTCGCACCCGTTGTACCTACTGTTAGTTCAGCACACCGCTCGCAAGAATGAACTTCATTGGGGTATTACTGTTGCCTTGCACCGACCGGCAATTCTCTGGAGCTTTTCGCCCAACTACTCTTTCTGCTCAAACGCATTTAATAAATATTTAATTGAAATTGTTTCACAATTTATCACTATTTCTGTCTCTTGTCAACGGCCCTTTTTCTAAAACAACAAAAATGAAGTCAACTTCAAAGAAATATAAAACCGAGGTGCGGAAGTCATAGTCTCCATTCTGCAATATTTACGACACCGTAGCCTTCGAATATCCGTGGAAGAGCACTACAATTATCAAAAGACAATTTCTAAAAAACTCTATATTCGCCTTATGACCGGCTCTTCCCTCCTCCCGTTGTTTAAAGATGCCTCGGCATCATCTGATTGGGCGAGCTACTCCATTTTGAATATCCTGAATACGATCTTAAAACCGGATCAAACACAAATGAAAACTCTATTTCGAATGTGATTTAACTGATAAAATGGTAATATAGGTAATTTTATGTAAACGTTCTTGTCGTGTAAGCAGGAACACAAGCTAAGGAAATAGTTTACGGGCAGTTTATATGTCACGTAACTCCGGCCACAATGCCTCAGCCCTTTCCTTTTTACATTGGCTCCGGAAATTCTATCAAACTGTCGATATTAAAAAGAATGAGTGTTCTCACCTGTTTTTTTGTACTTAACTATTGTTTATCTAACCCGGCCGATTATACAAGACACCCAAATTTTTCACACCGGAATGGTATATACTTACGTTAAATCAGATGATTCATTACCAAGAAAGGAGAAGCCTATGGAAAAACTTTACGATGTTATTGTTGTAGGCGCAGGTAACGCCGGTATGGTTGCTGCTGCCAACACCTCGAAAGCCGGACTTAAGACTCTTTTATT
>JGI24710J26742_10001685_pt1 | contig 20160 bp, 17 predicted proteins | sample BioPla2DNA2_FD_26742 | JGI IMG/M metagenome (IMG submission 26742) | reverse complement strand
CGTTGACTCGAAAACACGTCGTAACAGACTAAATATCAACTATTTCAAAGAACAATTGCGTTTTTTTAGTGGACACTTATGATTAGAGTTGGTTTTTTAATAATTTTTTGAGTGAACGAAGTAAAGGCTTTGGCCAAACAGACCGTTGTATACGGACTGGGTACCATAGTGCCCAGGTTCCTGAATTATGGCATATTGACATTTATGTATACCCGTATATTCACAAAAGCCGAATATGGGGTGGTTACCGAACTTTATGCCTGGATGGTTTTTCTTTTGATAATTCTTACTTATGGAATGGAAACGGGATTTTTCCGGTTTTCCCAGGATAAGGATAATTACAAAGAGGTCTACAGTACCACTTTATTAAGCCTGTTCGTCACTTCTACTCTTTTTGTTGTACTTGTTTTTTTGTTTATAGATCCGGTTTCTTCCTTTATGCGTTATTCCGATCATCCTGATTATATAAAAATGTTCGCGATGATTGTCGCTATTGACGCTTTTACCGCTATTCCCTACGCCAGATTGAGAAGGGAAAATAGGGCCCTGACCTTTAGTTTGATCAAGATTCTTAACGTTGTCATTACAATTATAGCCGTTTTTTTCCTGTTGTACTGGGGAAAAAACATTTATGAGAGGTCTGATGGTTGGTTCAGGAGGGTCTATAACCCGGACTATGGGGTTGGTTATGTGTTTTTGGCCAACCTGATAGGTAGCGCATCGTCTTTGATGATGCTTCTTCCTTTTATTGTTACTACAAAAATCAGGTTCAACAAGGAAATATGGAAACGAATGATAAATTATTCGTTTCCACTGCTGATAGCGGGTCTTGCCGGTTCAATTAACGAAACTTTGGACAAGATTATTTTGCGACGAATGGTTGGAGAAGAACGGGGTCTGGAAATCGTTGGTGAGTATGGTGCGGGATATAAAATAGCTGTCCTTATGTCGCTGTTTATCCAAATGTTTCGGTTTGCCGCGGAGCCTTTTTTCTTTGAAAGGGCGAAAAAAGAAAGAGCGCGGGAGTCGTATGCCTTTATCATGAAGTATTTTGTTATAGCGATGCTCGTGGTATACCTGGTAATAAATTTATATATCAAAGGCTTTCAATATATCGTTGGTTCTCTTTTCTGGGACTCCATGGTTGTTGTCCCTATTGTTAGCATGGCTTACCTTTTATATGGAATCTACCTGAACCATAGCATCTGGTATAAATTGAACGATTTCACCAGATTTGGAGTCTACATTACCCTTATTGGTGCAACTGTGACTATTTTGATCAATGTTGTTTTTATTCCATACTACGGTTATATGGCTTCTGCTTGGGCCCATGTCGCATCATATTTATCAATGATTATCATGTCGTTTATTTTTGCGGAAAAACGATTCAAGATAGACTATCAGTTTAATAAAATGGTTTCTTATTTTGTGATCGCAATTTTTATGGTTGTTTTTTCAAGGTCGATCAACATTCCCAACATAATTGCCGAAATAGGGATAAATACCCTATTTTTGGCCTTGTTTATTCTGTATGCGCAATACAAGGATAAATTTGTTACAACAATATTTAAAGGAGACAGATAAATGAGAGTGAACTTGGTTAACAAATCGAAACACCCATTGCCTTCTTATTCAACTATTTTGTCTGCAGGTGTTGATTTGAGGGCAAACATTGATAAGGAGATTGTTTTGGAACCCTTGAAAAGAGTGCTGGTTCCAACGGGACTCTTTATACAGCTTCCGGAGGGATATGAGGCTCAAATTAGGCCCAGAAGCGGCTTGGCGATCAAACATGGTGTAACCGTATTGAACACACCGGGCACTATTGATGCGGATTATAGAGGGGAAATTTGTGTGATTTTGGTCAATATTTCGGACGAGACATTTACTGTAAAGGATGGAGAACGCATTTGTCAAATGGTAATCGCCAAACATGAAACTGTCGACTGGGCAGTTGTTGACTCGCTGCAAGAGACGGAACGGGGTGCGGGAGGTTTTGGACATACCGGAAAAATGTGACCTGAAAAACTGTCGAATTGAATATGAAGATAAGGTATTATCTGCTTTATAGTATATTGCTTATTTCGGGCTTTTTTTCTTGTACGAAAAGCCTTGCTCCCGCCATGTTATCAAATAAGAAAAGTGAATTTGATACAGCTACTTTTGATTATATCTATTCTGAGGCGATAAGGTTTAAGTTGCTGGGAAATGATGGGGATGCTATTAATTTGTTCGAAGAGAGCCTTAAAATTAATCCTCAAAGTGATGCTGTATATTTTAATCTGGCACAATTGTTTCTTGCAAAAGGCAATATTCCCCAGGCCAAAAAGTATATTAAATCAGCAATTTCAATAGATGAAAACAACATGTGGTACCTTATGATGCTTTCAAATATTTATTATCAGGAAAATATTATTGACAGTACAATATATGTGTATGAAAAGTTGGTTTCCAAATATCCCGAAAAAATTGATTTTAAAATTTCTTTGGGAGGGCTATACTCTGAAAAATCTGATTTAAAAAAAGCAAATGAAATATTTGAAGAAATTGAAAGTAAATATGGACCAAATGAGTCCACTTCGGCATTGTATGTACAAAATCTTATAAGTACAGGTTCACTCCAAAAGGCTTTGGAAAAGTCCTTGGAACTGGTAAGTCTAAATCCCGATGAGATAATATATAGCGGATTATTGGCCGAAGTTTACAAAGCGCTGGGAGAAAATGAGAAAGCCTTGGACGTTTATACGGACCTGATAGAAAATAACCCTGAAAACCCTAATGTTCAAGTCGCTCTTTTCGATTTTCTTCTTCAGGACAAACGTTTTGATGAACTTTCGGAACTTGTCAATAAAATAATCATCAGTCAGTCGCTTAATTTGGAGACAAAAGTTCTGTTGTTATCCAGTTTAATGGACGATTCAGACTATACGAACATGAAAGGAGAGGAACTTCTGTTATCCTTATTGGTTTTTGAACAACTAACCCCGGGAAACAGTATAACCGTTTTGCTTAGGCCCGATTTATTGTCACGAATGGGGAGAGATGAAGAGGCGATAGGGAATTTTGAGGAGATAATAAAAAATGATCAAAATAATTTTTATGCATGGGAGTCCCTGTTGCTTCTCTATTATAACCACAAAAATTTTGAAATTCTTGAACCAAAAGCGCGGACCTATTCACGTCTGAACAATATGTCTTTTTTGGCAAAAGTTTTATACGCTACAGCGGCATCCTCTAATGAAAATTTTGACACAGCGCTCGAGGAACTTAGAAAAGCATCCATTTTGGCCGGAAACAATAAAGATATGATGATACAGGTTTTATCGCAAAAAGCCGATGTTTATTTTAAGATGGGAGAATTCGAAAACTCGTTTGTAATTTTTGAGGAGGCATTGACTATCCATAACAACGATATATTAATTTTAAATAATTATGCTTATTACCTGGCCGAAAAAGGATTAAATCTTTCATATGCCAATGATATGGCAAAAAAAGTAATTCAACAGGAACCCTTGAATACAACATATCTTGATACCTATGGTTGGGTTTTATATAAGCAAAAGAAATATAGGGCGGCACAAAAGGTTTTTTTGAAGATAATGGAGCTAGAGGATAATCCCGATGCGATATATTATGAACATTTGGGATATGTTTACAAAGCCAGAAAAAAATGCGGTTTAGCTATCGAAGCATGGAAAACGGCCTTGGAATTGGATGGGTCAAATGAAAATCTAAAAGCAGAGATCTTAAAATGCGAAGATTGACAGTACTCATTTGTCTTAGTTATTTTTTAGTCGGTTGTTCAGCGTTGAAAAAACGACCAAACAATGTTTATATTGAGGAAACGAAATCATTTTTTGGGGAAGAACTTGTAAAAAAGAATCTTTTTAAAACAGATTTTGATATCCAAAAAATTGGAATTGAAACTATATCTTCTAACGGGAATCAAAGTTTTCTCGCGAATTTGAAATATCGGGCCAACGGCAATTATTTAATAAGTATAAGATCAAAGGTGGGAATGGAGCTGGCAAGAATCAGTATTAGCGGTGATTCGACCTTTATATATGATAGGATAAACAAGAACTTATATGAAGGCGGTTCCAATGATTTTTTGGGGCAATATGGCTTTAACATGACGGTTCTTCCGATAATTTTTGGAGATATAGTAGTTGAAGGGATAAACAGTAACGCATTGTTTGAATGTAATATGGGAAAAACCTCTATTTCCGGAAAAAGCGGAGATACAGATGTTGAATATATAGTTGATTGTGGACATAAAAGGCCCCAGAAAATATCGATAAAAAATTTTAATACGGGTACATCCATTATAATATTAACCGATTATAAAAACATCGAAGAATTTTATTTTCCTTCAAATGTAAGTATAAAAATAGAGGCTTTTGATTATAGGATAAACTTGAAATTTGATAATATTGCTATTGAACCGGGCACGGAAATTATTTTTAATATACCGGAAAATGTTCAAAGAACCCTATTGCATTGAGTGAATGTTGTGGTACACGCAGATTTAATATGAATAAAAAGTTTTATATAATTTTTATTTTTTTGTTTTTTTGTTTTGGATCGAGCAAGGCCCAAACAAGGAGCGAACTTGAATTACAAAGAGAAAAGGCATTTGAAGAGATAGCGTACGTTGATAATATTTTAAAGTTAACCTCACAAGAAAAAGAACAGGGCATCAATGAGTTAAGAGCCTTAGGGAGAAAAGTTAACGTAAGGGAAAGCGTAATAAGCGGGTTAAACGAAGAGATTGACCTGTTGAATTCTAGAATAGAGATAAACAGTCTTGGGATTGANATGATGGANATGGATCTAGAGGACTTAAAAGAGGATTATCGAAAAGCCATCATCAGTTCATACAAGGTTATGAAAACCAATCCNTATATTGTTTATATTTTATCCGCGGAGGATTTTAACCAAGGATATAAAAGGGTTAAATATTTACAACAAATAACAAAGTTCAGGAGAAAAGAGTCCGAATTGATTGTTGATTTGAAAAATGAGATCGAAAAAGTTCGCGATATGCTTCAAAGTGATCTGATGGAGGTTTCCCAATTGCGCTCAAGCGAACAATTACAAGCAAATTTATTGAAACAGGAACAAAGCAACCAACAAAAATTAATCAACAATCTTAGCAACAAAGAGACTCAATTGCGCAAGGAGCTTCAGGATAAGCAGGCGTTAGCCAAACAAATAGAACTAGCGATTGAAAAGATGATCGCAGAGGAAAGAGAAAGGAACAGAGGAGATGCGCTCACACCGGAACAGATGTTGATAGGTGAAGATTTTGCCGATAATAAGGGTAGGTTGCCTTGGCCTGTAGAAAGGGGGGTGATAACGAATAAATTCGGGAAGCACCAACATCCTGTTTTTAAGTATTTGACAGAAGACAATATAGGAATCGAGATAACAAGTAACGGAAAAACAGTTGTGAGATCTGTGTTTGCGGGCGAGGTTTCGGCAATAACGACTATAGCCGGATCAAATATGACTGTTATCATCCGTCACGGGAAATATCTGACGGTGTACAATAACCTTGTAAATGTTAGTGTTAAAAAGGGCGATAAATTAGAAACCAAACAAATAATTGGAGAGGTATTTTCTGATCCGACCAACAATAATGTTTCAATTCTTAAATTTATGATTTTCGATACCCAATATCTGGATCCGGAACAGTGGATAGCCAAAAATTAGGGATTTATTTTTCGTATAATGAAACAATTTGTTTATTTTTCGTATAAGAGTTTACATTGAACGGCCATGATTCACAGATATAAGATAAAATCACAAATAGAAAACCTTAGGATTATTGAAAAGGCTGTTGATGAAATAACGGCCAGCAACAATATTAATCAGGATTGTTATGCCAATATTATGGTTTCTGTTATGGAAGCCGTTAATAACGCCATGATTCACGGAAATAAATTAAATCCCCAAAAAAATGTTGAAATTGAGATATTTGTTGCTATTGATTTTCTACAGGTTACCGTAAAAGACGAAGGAACGGGATTCAATCCCCAAAACGTTCCGGATCCTACAAATCCGGAAAACATCCAAAATGTCGATGGTAGGGGGGTTTTTATTATGTCTAAATTATCGGATGAGATCGAATATAACAAGAAAGGAAACACTGTTAAGCTAACTTTCAGGAACATTTTCGCATAACATATACCGTCTATTGTCAAGATAGTATGCCCATTAAAATTTTTTATGATTCTGTCAATTTTCGTTTGCGTCGGTCAATAAACCTAAAAAATTATTTGTTGGACAACATAAAAAGAAAAGGATATCTTTTGGGCGATCTTCGCTATATCTTTGTTACGGATCAAGTTTTATTGGACATCAACAAAGAGTTCATGAAACACAACTATTTCACCGATATAATTACATTCAATTATAACAACAACAAAACCGTAAACGGGGAAATATATATATCAATAGAAACAGTATACAGAAATTCAAAAAAATATGGCGTGTCCTTTAAAAATGAACTATTGAGAGTTATGGTGCACGGTGTTTTGCATTTGATCGGGTACGATGACAAGGATGAAACCGAAAGAAAAAGAATGCGGGGGGAGGAGGATATTTGGATAAAGGGTTATTTGGAAAGGCATGGAAAAATTGATTTTTAAGTATGATATTATTGTGGTAGGGGGCGGACACGCGGGCTGTGAGGCCGCGCATATATCCGCTGTTATGGGGGCAAAAACACTTCTAATAACCATGGATATTACCAAATTGGCTCAAATGTCGTGTAATCCTTCCATGGGGGGAATAGCCAAGGGCCAGATAGTTAGGGAGATAGATGCTTTGGGGGGTCTCAGTGGCCTTGTTACTGACAGCAGTATGCTTCAATTCCGGATGCTCAATAAATCGAAAGGCCCCGCAATGTGGAGCCCAAGGGCCCAATGCGATAGAATGTTGTTTTCTTCGGAATGGAGAAGGAGGCTGGAGAATACCGATAATTTGTATTTGTGGCAAGATGAATGTTCAAAATTGATAATTGAAAAAGAGACCGTAATAGGGGTAGAAACAGTATTTGGCGTTCAATTTTTTTCTAAAGTAGTCATTCTTACGAATGGAACTTTCTTGAATGGGTTGATGCATATAGGATTTAATAATTTCCAGGGAGGCCGATCGGGAGACTCTTCGTCGAGCGGACTTACCAATAACCTGGAAGCTCTTGGGTTTTACGTGGCAAGAATGAAAACAGGTACCAGTGCCAGGTTGGACGGAAGGTTTATAGATTTTTCTAAAATGGATGAAAATAGGGGAGATGAGGGGTCGGGATCGTTTTCATATTTAAATCAAAAATTCACAATAAAGGACCCTATGAACTGTTTTACGGTTCAGACCAACCCGGAAACACATGCTATTTTAAGGGAAGGTTTGGAGTTCAGCCCACTTTTCACCGGAAGGATAAAAGGCAGAGGGCCCAGATATTGTCCCAGTATCGAAGATAAAATCGTAACATTTAAAGACAAAAAATCACACCAACTATTTGTTGAACCCGAAGGCAGGGATACCCACGAATATTATATAAGTGGATTTGCCAGCAGTCTTCCCCTGGATGTGCAATTGAGGGCCTTAAGAACTATGGGGGGGTTGGAGAATGTTGAAATTTACAGGCCGGGTTACGCTATTGAATATGACTTCTTTCAACCAACGCAATTGTATCATTCTTTGGAAACCAAGAAAATCAGGAATCTTTTTTTTGCGGGGCAAATTAATGGAACAACCGGTTATGAGGAGGCAGCAAGCCAGGGGCTGATTGCGGGAATAAACGCTGTATTAAAATTCGACAATAAAGAGTTTATATTAAAAAGGGACGAGTCCTATATTGGCGTTTTGATAGACGACCTTGTTACAAAAGGGGTGGACGAACCATATAGAATGTTTACTTCAAGAGCCGAATACAGGATTTTGCTTCGACAGGACAATGCCGACACCCGTTTAACGCCCTTTGCTATAAAATTTGGCACGGCAAGTCAAGAACGAATAACAAGACTTAACGAAAAAAACGAATGGATAAAAAGAGTGATCTCCCTGTTAGAAGAAAAGAGTTTTGCCCCAACAGATATAAACCCGTTGTTGGAAAAATGCGGAAGTACTCCAATTGACCAAAAAAACAAAGCAATCAATATAGCCTTACGACCCCAGATATCATTGGGTTTGTTGTTGCCCTATGTTGATAAGGAATTTAACAGCCTCCTTCTATCTAGGGATGATTCTGAAGAGGTTATCGAGGCGGCAGAAATTATTATTAAATATGATGGCTACATACAAAGGGAGAGACTTGTAGCGGATAAAATTAAAAGGTTGGAGAATTTAACCATTCCGGATGATATAGCTTATGAAAAACTTTTATCCATTTCAACCGAAGGGAGGCAAAAGTTGGCCAAGATAAAGCCCAGAAATATTGGCCAGGCAAGCAGAATACTTGGAGTCTCTCCATCCGACATCAATGCGTTATTGATGTGTATGGGCAGATAGTTGTTCCACGTGGAACAAAAATATTTTATTTTTAAAATAATATTGATTGATACGCTTATGGTGTTCCATCATGTTCCTTGAATTAAAAAAGCAAAAAAATGATAATTAAATCAAATCTTATTGACACTTTGTCGCGGACGGTCTATCCTTCATTGGTTGAGGTGCGAAATGGCAAGATTTTTAGAATTTCTGTTGATAATGGTTCTTACGGTACCTATTTGTTGCCAGGTTTGATAGACTCGCACATTCATATTGAAAGTTCAATGTGTACACCCGGGGCGTTTGCCGTTGCGGCTGTTTCACGTGGAACAACTTCGGTTATCTCTGATCCCCATGAAATAGGTAATGTTTTGGGGATAAAAGGTGTGGAATTTATGATAGATGATTCTAAAAATGTTCCATTGAAATTCTTTTTTGGAGCCCCTTCGTGTGTCCCCGCAACAGATTATGAGACCTCAGGGGCATCAATAGATGCGGAGGATATCAAATGTTTACTGGAAAAACCGGAAATAAAATATCTTTCAGAATTGATGAATTTTCCCGGAGTGATAAATAATAATCGGGAGGTTTGGGAGAAAATAGATATTGCCCATAAAGCAGGAAAGCCAATAGATGGACATGCTCCGGGACTTAAAGGGGAGGATTTGAGGAAGTATGTCACCGCCGGGATATCGACAGATCATGAATGCAGTACCCTGGAAGAGGCTGAAGAGAAAATATCCCTAGGAATGAAAATCCAGATTAGAGAGGGAAGCGCCGCGAGGAATTTTGATGCTTTGAAAACATTGCTAAGAAAATATCCAACAAAAGTAATGTTGTGCAGTGATGATCTTCATCCTGAGATGTTGGTAAAGGGGCATATCAACCTTTTAGTAGCAAGGTTGGTTTCAGAGGGGTTTGATCTATTTGACACTATTAAAAGTTGCACATATAATCCGGCCCTTCATTATGGGTTAAATACCGGTATTATCAAACCCGGAATGCCGGCAGATTTTATAATTGTAGATGACCCCGGAAAAATGAACGTTTTGGAGACATATATAGAGGGGGAGAAGGTGTTTGACAGAGGAAAGGTTCTGTTTGAATATGGGGGAGCCTCTCCAGCAAATAGATTCAATAGTTCCAAGTTGTCCGAAGAGGATATCAAGACAGTCGCTTTAACCGACAAACTGAGAGTAATAAGAGCGTTTAATGGACAGTTATATACCGGGGAGGAGATAGATTCCACTATTTTGGGAGAAGAGGTAAAGCCAAATACAAGTGTAGATTTATTGAAAATCGTTGTAAAGGATCGTTATAAAAACTCAGCCCCAAGCGTAGGTTATATAAGGGGTTTTGGATTGAAAAACGGAGCGTTTGCCTCTTCGGTTTCACATGATAGCCATAATATCGTTTGTATTGGAACAAATGACGAAGATATTGTTGCCGCCATTAATTCAATAGTTGAAATGAAAGGAGGCTTGGCATTCGCCAATGGGAAAGAGATAAATTCCTTGCCCTTGTCAATTGGGGGAATAATGTCAGATCGCCCTGTGGCGGAAGTCGCCGAAAAATATCAAAAAATTTCAGATAGAGTCAAAGCTTGTGGGTGCGAAATGGACGCTCCTTTTATGTCTTTATCGTTTATGGCCCTGCTTGTAATACCGGAACTTAAAATAAGTGATAAGGGGTTGTTTAAATTAAGTTCGTTTAGCTGCGTGCCTTTATTCCAATAACCATATCAGTTTTTATTTGAAAATCTTTTTACTGACAGGGTCGCAAAATAGACAGATAATCGCGCAAACAGCTATACCCAAAATATTCGCGAGGAAGTCGGCAATACTTCCTGATCTAAAGTCGGTTAAAAAAAACTGCGATAATTCCATTATGCCCCCAAAAATAACAGGAACCACGCTTAATAATAAAAGCCTGCTTCTCGTTAAAGAAAATCTTGATTCATATACAATTACAGCCATAAACAAAAAATAAACACCGGCATGTATTATTTTATCGGCATGCATCAGTGACCTAGAAATATCAGGCATTTTGCGCGGATTGACCAAACTTACTATTGTTATGAAAATAGCGGTAAGAATAGACAGATGGTATTTTTTTATAAAGTTCATTGCCAAAAAAACAGGGTTTATAAATCCATAAATAAAAGAAAAAGAGATTATCTATAGGCGAACACAAATATAACCTTTCGGAACAAAATAGATCGGTTTATATTTAATAAATGTCAACAGCCTGGCCATTAATGGTTTAAGTACCTCGAATCCTCACTTTTCATATAAGTTCCCAAAATATGGCAAAACCATCGGTAACCACGCAAAGAAACTGTTATTGGAACTGCGGCTGGAGGTGTTTTAAGGCCGTTTCCGCCAACTTTGTGAATTTTCGCCATAACCTGCCTGGTTGTGAAATCAACGGGCCAGAAGCAATATAAAAGGGAATAGAGCTGTTTTTTCGAGGGGGGTGAAGTGCCGCATAGGATCATCGGGAACCAAGTTAACATTTTTTGATGGTTATTTGGCGCGATACGAAGAAAAAGAATGGGGCCAAATATGGAAGAGCCGCTAACCCCAAACTTACGCTGGTTTTATCGGCCATATATTTTGGTTTCCGTGGATGTCCGCCGCATAAAAATGAAAGAAAAACAGGTGTTATTAAGGATCAACTGAGTATCTTTATATTTTCTATTTGTTATGGCGGGTTTATATGTACATATTCCATATTGTAAAAGGATTTGTAATTATTGCGATTTTTATCGGGTAGTATCATCTGGTTCCCCCAAAAAGTACATTGAATCTGTAATCTCTGAATCAAAATTACGGAAAGGTTATATAGGGGACGCGAAAATAAATACGGTCTACATAGGAGGAGGCACTCCTTCCACTTTATCCATCAAGGAGTTGTCGTTGTTGTTAGAGTCTTTAAGAGACGTATATCAGTGGGATAAAGAGGTTGAATTTACCTTGGAGGTAAACCCTGACGATATTACCGAAATTTATTTGAGGAGCATAAAAGATTTGGGAATCAATAGGATCAGCATTGGAATCCAATCCTGGTCCGACAGGATCCTGAAAACGATGAACAGGAGGCACAACTCCCTGCAGGCAGAAAAGGCTATTAATTATATTTTGGATGCGGAATTCAAAAATATTTCGGTAGACCTGATATATGGAGTGCCCGGCCTTACAATGGAGGAGTGGGAAGAGACGTTGAGAAGGACCGTAGTTTTTGATATACAACACCTTTCAGTTTATCATCTTACAATTGAACCGGATACGGTATTCGGAAAGATGAAAAAACAGGGCTTATTGGATGAGATTGAGGAGGAATATAGCGTGGCTCAGTATAATTTGCTTTTAGAGATTACTGAAGGGGCAGGTTTTATTAATTATGAAATTTCAAATTTTGGGAAAGAGGGCTTTTTTTCGAAACACAATACAAGTTATTGGCAGCAAATTCCCTATATTGGATTGGGACCATCGGCCCATTCTTTTAACGGCTATTCTAGACAGTGGAACGAAAGCGATGTGGACAAATATATTGAAGAAATAGATAACGGGAGACTGCCTTATGAAAAAGAGGAACTCGACGAAAAAGTCAGATTTAATGAATATGTAATGACCTCTTTAAGGACAATGTGGGGAATAGACCTGGATAAAATTGAGGAAAAGTTTGGGAAAGAGATACTCGATTACACCAAAAACCTGGCAAAAAAATATGTTGAATACGGAATGATGTTGGAAAAAAAGGGGAATCTGTCACTAACAAAACAGGCAATAATGGTATCTGATAACATTATTGCCGAATTTATGCTGACATGATTTTGGTTGATTGAAAACATTTAAAAAAGTTAAAACGGATGAGTATGGATTTTTTGATAATTGGAGTAATAGTTGTAAGTGTGGCAATTTGGCTGATCTTATATTTATTTTTTAAACAAGACAGTGTATCAAAAAGGAAGCATGAGGAGGTTTTACGGACATTGAACGAAACTATGAACTCTTTGGCGGTTGAAAATGAAAGGGTTAAAATCTTGACAGAAACTCTATCCCAAAAAGAAACTGAAACAAAAGAACAACTTGCCGAGGTTGTGGAAATGAAAGCGAAAATTGCCGCTAAAAGCGCGGAACTGGAGGGATTTGGTTTAAGATATAATGAGGTAACGGAAGAGATAAAGAGATCCAAAAAAGATAACGAAGAGTTATTGTCCCAAAACAAACAGCTTGAAAAAGAGTTGTCACTCGCAAATGCCGCATTGGAAACGCAGAAAAGAGAAATAGAGACATTGCGAAAACAGTTTACCGCTGAATTCGAGATAATAGCGAACAAAATATTGGACGAAAAGTCGGAGAAATTCACCAAGCTCAACAAGGAAAACTTAGCGAACATACTCAATCCTCTGGGAGACAATATCGAACTTTTCAAAAAGAAGATACAAGAGGTTTATGATACCGAAGCAAAAGAACGCTTCTCCCTGGGAAAGGAGGTGGCAAGACTTGTTGAATTAAACCAAAAGATCAGTGAGGAGGCGAACAACCTCACAAATGCGTTGAAAGGCAACTCAAAAATACAAGGAGACTGGGGGCAGATGATCCTTGAAAATATTTTGGAGCAATCAGGTCTGGTAAAGGGAGTTGGCTACTCTGTACAGGAGTTTCTAAAAGATGATGACGGCAACTATTTGAAAAATGAGGAAGGAAACAAGATGCAGCCAGATGTGATAATCAATTATCCGGACAACCGTAAGGTGATCATTGATTCCAAGGTCTCATTGACTGCCTATACCAGGTATAATGAATCAACGGATGAAAATGACCGAAAAATCGCTTTGGACGAACATCTCAGGTCGGTTAAAAAACATATTGACGAGTTGAGCAGGAAAAATTATGCCGACTTCGCCCCATCTCTCGATTTTGTGATGATGTTTGTTCCGAACGAACCCGCCTTTCTCCTGGCTCTTAAGAGTGATAATGAATTATGGAGTTATGCCTACAACAAAAGAGTTCTATTGATTAGCCCAACTAATCTGATAGCGATATTGAAGATGATAGCGGATCTTTGGAAGCGGGAATTACAAAACCGTAACGCACAGGAAATAGCCGATAGGGGAGCAGCTTTATACGAGAAATTCGCCAACTTCGTAGAAAATTTTTCAGATATCGGAACAACCCTGGACAGGGCGAAGAAAAGCTATAATACAGCCTTTAACCAGTTGACCCAAGGTCGCGGGAACTTGATACGTCAAGCGGAAATGCTTAAAGAACTTGGGATAAAGACCAAAAAAAGTCTTCCATCAAATATGTTGACCGAATCGTTTGACGATCAAGAATGAACCCTATTTGAGCATGAAAGAAGAGGTGCCGATCAAATTGCCTTCAAGGTATAATTCTACACTGTAGTTTCCTTCAACAAAGTCACCCGTATTTTCAAGATAAATACACATTTCAAGATCTTGGTTCATATATTCCGCCATCCTGCTGGCAGAATAGATAAGTTTGTCTCCATTAAAATCGAAAAGATTATCGGAACTTGTGGAAATAACGAGAGCATCAGGTCTTATTACCCTGAGAAAAACCTCCTTTTCTCCAGCCGAGGCAATGGGATTTTCACGTAACGTGAAACAAACCCTGACAATGTTCAATAAGTTCAATTTAGATGTCTCTTTGTTCTTTCTGTTTAAAGCAACGGGAACAATGTTCTTTGCTTGTATTACGGAAGCGACTTCAACTTGGGCATTAAGTTCCGCTCTCACCCTTTCAAGTTCTTCGTTCGTATCCTGGACTCTTGAAAAATCCCGTTTAATCTGTTGGTTCTCGGCGACCAGCATCTGATTGCGGGTATTTAAGGAGTCTATCTGAACGATATAACTTTTCATAATATCTCTCATGGTTGTTATCTCGCTTCTATATCTTCTGATAAGTTCAGCGTTGGAAGCGTTTATCGACAACAACTGAACAATACGTTCTTTTTCTTTGGCGAGATTGGCGTTGAGAGTATCATTATTTGATTTGAGGGTGTCGTAACCAAATGCTAATTTTCTTAATTCATTGGCGAGAGAGTCTTTTTCTTCGGTAAGAATTTGTTCCATCTCCACCATATTGCTTTTTTGCGTGAAATACATGAATACCATAAAGAGAAGCACGACCGCGAGTATGATGCTAACAGCTATCATTCCAACAGGCAGTTCTTTTTTTGTTTCGTTCACTTCGGGTAAGTTGTTTTCAGTATCGCCCATAACATTGATTTTAACAAAGATAAAGTACCGCAAAAGTAATAATATATGTCAAACAAAAAATTTAGATTCGTCACAAAAAATTATTATTATTACAACTGAAAAAACAATAATTTATTATTAGATAAAATGAGTGGATTTTTTGGTGTGGTATCAAAAACCAAGTGTGTGGAAGATGTTTTTTATGGGACTGATTATCATTCCCATTTGGGCACAAAAAGAGCGGGAATGGTATTTGATGTGCCCGGAAAGGGGTTCAGGAGATCAATCCACAGCCTGGAGAACGCCTATTTCAGAAACAGCTTTGAAAGCAATCTTCCCGATTTTGATGGGAATGTTGGAATGGGGGTAATAAGCGATACAGATCCGCAACCTCTTATTATTAATTCACACCTGGGAATGTTTTCCATTGTAACCGTTTGCCGTTTGAACAATATTGTGGAGCTGGGGAAAAAGTTTCTCGCGCAAAAAGTCCATTTTATGGAAAATTTTGAAGGAAGCATCAATCCAACGGAAATCATAGCGAACCTTATTTGTGAAAAAGACGATTTTGTTTCGGGAATAGAAAATGTATACAACAATATCAAAGGATCGTGCTCGTTACTGATACTCATAAACGGCTCAATAATTGCCGCGCGCGATAAATTGGGCCGCACCCCGATAGTTATAGGAAAAAAGGAGGGCGCCTATGCCGTGGCTTCTGAATCGTGTTCCTTTCCAAATACCGGGTATGGGATAGATTATTTTGTTGGACCGGGGGAGATAGTCCATATAAAAGAGGATGGTTATACACAATTGAGAAAACCAAACAAACAGATGCAATTATGTTCTTTCCTCTATGTCTATTTTGGTTATCCCAACTCTTCTTATGAAGGTATTAATGTTGAGGAAACAAGATATAGATGCGGAGCTTGTTTGGCGAAAAAGGATTCCTTGCAAGCTGATTCCTGCTCAGGAATCCCTGATTCCGGGGTAGGTCACGCATATGGCTATTGCAGCGAAAAAAAGATACCCTACAAAAGGGTTTATTGTAAATACACACCCACTTGGCCGAGAAGTTTTATGCCGCAGAACCAGTTACATAGGGATCTGGTTGCCAGGATGAAACTTATACCAAACAAGGTTTTTATTGAAGGAGAAAAGATGGCTTTGCTGGACGATAGCATTGTGAGGGGAACACAGTTGAGAGATAATACCAGGGATCTCCGGGAGTCAGGTGCGGGCGAGATTCATATGCGAATCGCGTGTCCGCCTTTATTGTTTCCGTGTGAGTTCCTCAATTTTTCCCAATCACGCACGCCTCTTGAATTGATAGGAAGAAGGGTTATTGGAGAACTGGAGGGGGATGATACCAAATATCTGGAGGATTATTCGAATCCGGATTCACCAAGGTACAAGAAGATGGTTCAGGTTATCGCCGAGAAACTAGGCCTTGATTCACTGATATACCAACGACTGGACGATTTGGTAAAGGCTATCGGATTGCCAAAAGAGAAGTTGTGTACCCATTGCTGGGATGGATCAAGTTATTCTTGATGTTATTTGTTGCGACGGGCATACCGGAAAAACAATTAAAAGTATCAATATATGAGAGATACGCATGAACCTCAAAATCAATGAAACAATGAAATATATAGGGGCGCATGTAAGTGCGGCCGGAGGAGTCCAAAACGCACCGGAAAACGCAAAAAATATTGGAGCAAGGGCCTTTGCCTTGTTCACAAAAAATCAACGACAATGGTTCAGCGAACCACTTACTTCGGCATCGATCGACCTTTTCAGGAAAAGATGCGAAGATTATGGGTACAAACCATTTCAAATTTTACCGCACAATAGTTATCTGACCAACCTTGGCAATCCCGATAAAGAGGGGCTCAAAAAGTCTCGGGAGTCATTTATTGATGAGATGAGAAGGTGCGAGTTGCTGGGACTCGACAGACTGAATTTTCATCCGGGAAGCCACTTAAACAAGATAGAACCCGAAGATTGTCTGAAACTGATAGCAGAGTCGATAAACATAGCCTTGGAAAAAACAACAGGAGTTACCGCCGTAATAGAAAATACAGCCGGACAAGGGACGAATCTCGGACATAAGTTTGAACAGATTCGTACAATAATTGATAATGTTGAGGATAAAAGCAGGGTTGGAGTATGTATTGATACCTGCCATTCATATGCGGCGGGATACGAGATTAAAACGGCGGAAGGATTTGTACGAACGTTCAAACATTTTGAGGATATCATAGGCATTAAATATCTCAAAGGAATGCATTTAAACGACACAAAAAAGGATTTTGGGACTCGGGTCGATCGCCATGAGGTGTTGGGAAAAGGATTTTTGGGGGTAGATGTTTTCTCAATGATAATGAATGACGCGAGATTTGATAATATGCCTTTAATACTGGAGACACCCGATGAGTCCCTTTGGGCTTCAGAGATTAAATGGTTATACTCTTTGGAAAAAGAGGGTTAATACCTGTCCAAAACCTCACGGGCGGCTTCAGCTCCCGCCTTTATAATCATACTGGCCTCGTAGAATTCCAGGATGTTATATGAATCGATAGGCATCCTGATCAGGATATCGGGTTTGTACATCTCTATGGACTGTTCCGCTATCTTTTGGTACATTATGGTAACTGACTCTGTAAGGAGGTTGAGATAATTAATCTGATGTTTTTTCTTGCTAGGTTTATATAATTTGAATTTTCTCAGTTTATTGAGAACTTTTAGTTCGTTTTCCTCAAGAGTACTTTCGATCACCTTCGGATATTTTTTGGTGACGGGAATATTGGCGCTGACATCTACAGCGACAAGAATATCGCCATCCATGCGTTTTACCCGGTTAAGCGGAAGATGGTTGGTTATTCCCCCATCAACGAGCAACATATCATCCAATACAAAAGGTTGAAAAAGAGGGGGAAGAGAGATAGAGGCTCTTATAGCATCGAAAAGTTTACCGGAATCCAGTACCACCTCTTTTCTCGTTTTCAGGTCGGTAGCGATCGCGCAATAGGGTATCATACACTTCGCGATATCTATGTTTGGCACCAGATTTTGTAGTTCTTCCAGCACCTTGTTGCCTTTTAGAATACCGTTCTTGCTGAATGAAAAATCCATAAGGCTAAAAAGCAGGGATTTGTCGAAAATTGTGATCCAATCTTTGAATATTTTCATCTCTCCGGCAGCATATACACCACCAATTAGAGCCCCCATCGAGGTGCCGGCTACAGATGTTATTTCAAACCCTCTTTTTTCCATCTCTTCAATAACCCCTATATGCGCGATGCCCCGGGCGCCACCACCCGATAAAACCAAAGCCACCTTCTTTTTCGTCATTTCTTAAAAATTTTAAACTCACTATTTCCATATATATCACTTGGCTCACAAGCTTGTATGAATAGAAGGACCAAATTAATAAGAAATTTTGAAAAGCGATTATTGATGTTTCGCGATCTTTTTATGTCGCCATTAAAATCCCTTTCTTGGAGTGAGCAGGAAAATAGCTATGCGTTATACCATGCCAATAGTGTTCTATTCCAGCATAAATTCCCTTACTTTCGTTTTTTCGTTTCCCTTTTCAAAAAAGAATTTTTCTTCCCCAAATGCGGGCTCCAACTGGTCAAACCAAGTTGCTTTCGGATCATACTTCGCGAAAAATGGGATATTTACCCAATTCGCGTCTCGTCCTTGCAAAAATCGGAGTACATATACTTTTTCGCCTTTCACCTCTTGGACCCCAAGCACTTGAATTTTGCCCGGCTCACAACTCATGCTTGGACCCCTTACGGTCCTGCAAACTCCACTGACCTGTCTGTAGGCCCTTCGGAAAACATTCCAACATTTATCTAACGGAAGTTCAAAGTACCGCTTTGAACCGGTATCGCGCGCCACAAACATATAGTAAGGAATACATCCCAAATCTACCTGCTTTCTCCACATTTCAGCCCATATTTCGGGTTTATCGTTTATGTTTTTCAGTAAGGGGGATTGCGTGCGGATTTGCGCTCCCGTGGCCCTTAATTTTTTGATCGCCTCCTGAACCGCGAAAGTTTTTAGTTCCGTGGGATGGCTGAAGTGGGCCTGGATAGCCAGATTTTTGCCCGCCTTGACCACCCGTTCAAACAATTCGAGCAGCTCCTCGCTATCTTTATCTTTTGTAAATCTATAAGGCCAGTAGCTTAGCGCCTTGGTTCCTATTCGGATAGTATGAATATTCTTTAATTCAGGCTCTAAAAGAGCGTTTATGTATGTTGAAAGTATACGAGTGTTCATGGTCATAGGATCACCTCCCGTAAAGAGCACATCTGTCACTTTATCGTTCCGGAGCAAATATCGCGATAGAAGGTTTATCTCGTTCATAGCGAACCTCAAATTGGACATTCCGCTAAATTGTGGCCATCTGAAACAAAACGAACAGTAAGCATGACAAGTTTGTCCCTGACTGGGGAAAAACAAGACAGTCTCGGCATATTTATGCTGAACACCTTTTAATTTGATATTGTTCATTTCCGGCACATTGTGCTCCTGTCCGGCCGGATTTGGATTCAGTTTCATACGGATTTCGTGTACCTTTTTATCCAGGGTCGTTTTATCCGCACCTTGATCCAGCAGTCTCTTTATCGTGTTGTAATGTTTTTTTTCGAGCATTTCTCTTCTCGGAAATGTGAGCGTGAACATAGGGTCACTGTCTATTCGCGTCCAGTCTATAAGTTCTTCCGTAACATAGTTGTTTGTCTTGAAAGGAAGCACGCGTCCAACAACTTCGATAGCCTCGATCATCTCATCGGAAAGGTTCTCGATTTGCGGAATGGTTTTATAGTTGCGTAATGTGTATGTTTTGAGTTTATATGTCATATTTATTATTTTTTAAGTTATAAAACAATATAATTGTTCCGTTGTGGCGAATTCAATCGTAACAAACTTATTTTAAAAGACTTACGGCGGAGCAGAGAAAGGAATATGGAAGCTTGTTCGCCTCATAATTTGCCCTAAAGTAAAAAAAACAGGATAAAACGCAAAAGCATTTTAATGTTTTTTTCAGTGATTATTGGCTATTATTACTGTAAACATATTACGTAATTGACGGAAATCAGGGTTGGAAAAAAATGAGTTCGGCCCTGTTTTTTTTCTGTCAACATGGGTCAAATATACTTAATAATGCGCATAAATTTCTTGTTATCAGATATGTAGGTCCCATAAAGGAAAGCCGATTTCGCCCACTTTTTTGGGCAAGGTACCGTTAAGAAGGGGCATAAATCCCCGGTACTATCCTTGTTTCCGCGACTTTTGATGGTTTTACGGAAATGTTGTTATCCCTGGGCTAAAGCTTTATCTCCAGGTTGAGAAAAAAGGAACAAACAAAATATTTGGAAATATCCGATGGATTCCATCCTTTGAAATTAGGGGCAAACCTTACACCCCTT
>JGI24710J26742_10001675_pt1 | contig 20221 bp, 21 predicted proteins | sample BioPla2DNA2_FD_26742 | JGI IMG/M metagenome (IMG submission 26742) | reverse complement strand
ATATCCTCTTGTTAGTTTTAAAAAAATAGAAGTTTTTTAAAATTAAGAATTTTATAATGCTAATTCTTGTAATTTATTGTAACAAAAAAACTTGCCCATGGCAAGTTTTTCAACTCTTTCTATTTAGACGAACTTTATCAATTTTTTTGTGATATTTTACCAAACTGCCCACTGCTAAGGGCAATCAAAACCTGAGAAGGAGCATAAAATGTCCACATAAGTAAGGAAGATAGAGACTGCAATATCTCATCTAATTTTTCTGGAATCATGAGATAGTCTTTCATATTATATAGCCCTACATTAATATCACAGAGTACAAACAATATCATTCCTGCAGCAAATAATAAATGTTTTCTTATATGTGATTGATTGGCAGCAAGCCTTAAGGCATCCAAGGTATTAAAAAGGATCGAGACAAAGTAAAAAGTTGTCATTATCAAAAATATTACTTGTTGTGTATTCAGTAGAAGAAAGATGATAGATATTCCAGTGGTGATGATTATACAGGGTAATATTCGATGCCGGATTACCCTTTTTAGTACATGGCTGATGGCTATTTGTTTGCTTGACTCGATCTTTTCTATCTCCAATTTGGTACCATATAGAAATTGTACTATAATGAATGAGAAAACACCTAGTTGATAGTATGAATTTAAAACCAGAAGAAACAGGTCAGCAATTACGGTAAATACCAATCCCATCAACAAATATATATCTGGATTAAGCCCCCATCTCATATTTTCATGATTCTCTCTATATAAATTCCCATTGGACTTTCCGGATGAATTCCCTTCTGGCTTTCTAAATCGATTCTCTTTAGACCTAACAACTGCTAGTAAAATATATAAGAAGCATAACAGTATGATCGAATATTTCAGTCCTGTGGATAGACCCCTGCTCCCTCCCGTAATATCCAGGAATAAAAAAACAAAATAAAGAAGAGTCTGTATGAAAACAAAAATCCTTGTAAGCTTTTTCATCATCAAACATCCTCCTCTTATTTAAGAATTCAAATTCTCTTATATTTAGATTCCAATTCTCTTATGAATAATAAAATTTAAAATATATTCTCCTTCATTAGAAATTCTAGTGCTTGATCTTTTGGAACTGGTTTACTATACAAATATCCTTGCGCCTTATCACAGTTAGCTTCAATCAAGAAATTTTCTTGTTCGTTTTTTTCCACACCTTCGGCAATTACATTTAAGTTAAGATTTCTAGCCAAGTTGATAATGGATAGAATAATTTTTTGATCACATGGATCTTCCATAACTGTATCAAGAAAACTCTTATCTATTTTTAAATTACTAACCGGTAACCGTTTTAAATAGTTCATGGAAGAATAGCCAGTACCAAAATCGTCCAAGGAAAAACTAACACCAATCTTTCTCAGCTCTTTAATTGTATGAACGGTATATTCAATATCATCAAGAGCAACGGTTTCAGTTATTTCCAATTCCAGTTTACTGGGGTTAATACCGGTTTTTTCTATTACTTCACAAACCATATTAATTAAGTCATTATCTTTAAATTGCCTTGCAGATAGGTTGACTGCCATATGGATTTCATTATTTCCTTGTTCATTCCATTCCTTTAGTTGCAAACAAGCCGTCTCCAATACCCATTTCCCAATTGGTACAATCAAGCCATTCTCCTCAGCTAAATAGATAAATTCATCTGGGTAAACAAGTCCCCTAGTTGGATGGTTCCAACGTATTAAAGCTTCAAATCCAACTACTTTTTTTGTCTCTAAATCCATCTGCGCCTGATAATAAAGGACAAATTCTTTTCTTTCTAGGGCCTTACGTAGCTCTGACTGTGTTTCAATCTTCTCCGTAAGCTTTAAATTAAAAGCAGGATCAAAATAAGTATAAGTATTTTTACCATTGGCTTTGGATACATACATGGCTGAATCCATATTTTTAATTAAGGCCTGAGAGGTCTTTCCATCCTTTGGCGCAAAAGCAATGCCGATACTAACTGTAACAAAATACTCCTTGGTCGAAAGAATAAAGGGATAAGAAAAAACATTTAGTATTTTTTTAATTTTCTCATCATAGGAGGCACTATCGCTGATATTCTGGGTCAGAATTGCGAATTCATCCCCACCAATTCTAGCAAGATAATCATTCTCATCTATGGCCTGTTTTAATCGATATGTTACATCAATTAGTAACTCATCACCATAAGAATGTCCTAGGGTATCATTGATATTTTTAAAATTATCTATATCAATATCCATAATAGCCACTATTTCTTCGCTTCGTATGGTAAGCATAACATTATCTAGCATCTCAGTGAAAGCAATACGATTGGGTAACTCGGTCAAATAATCCGTATAGGCCAACTTCTTCATGCTTTCCTTGTTCCGATTTAAGTCCTCATATTTCTGGCTTAGTTCATTAATTGATGCCAAAGCAGACTTATAAATATTATTCAATTCGCTATAGTTTTCTTTTAACTTAAGGTTCTCTTGACCAGCAAGATAATTCGCTCGCTTAACCTTTTTAAGCCTATAACCAATCGCAANTAAAATANAAACCAGTACGAAGATTACCGTTATAAGCGCTATTATTATAAGCTCAATCTCTTTATATCCCATAATTCCTCCAATACGTTCCCCCATAATTTTTCTTTTGTTTATTTCGACCTCAAATAATCATCGATTCCCTTAGCAGCTGTCTTTCCAGCCCCCATTGCTAGAATTACAGTTGCTGCCCCTGTAACTGCATCACCGCCAGCAAAAACCCCCTCTCTGGAAGTCATTCCAGTTTCTTTGTCAGCGTAGATACATCTATGGTTATTTGTCTTAAGTCCCTTTGTAGTGGAAGAAATCAAAGGATTTGGGCTTGTTCCCAAGGCCATGATTACAGTATCCAACTCAATATTAAAATCTGAGCCTTCTTTCTCCACTGGTCTTCTTCTACCAGACTCGTCTGGTTCGCCAAGCTCCATTTCAACACAGCGCATTCCGGAAACCCAACCATTTTCATCCACAAGGATTTCCTTAGGATTGGTTAGAAGTTTGAAAATCACACCTTCTTCTTTTGCATGATGAACCTCTTCAACTCTAGCCGGAAGCTCCGCCTCACTTCTACGATATATAATATACACCTTAGCTCCTAAGCGTAATGCTGTTCTTGCTGCATCCATGGCAACATTCCCCCCACCTACAACTGCTACCTTCTTACCAGCAATAATCGGTGTATCATAATTTTCATCAAAAGCCTTCATTAGATTACTTCTTGTTAAATATTCATTTGCCGAGAACACACCATTGGCATTCTCCCCGGGAATTCCCATGAATTTTGGAAGACCTGCTCCGGAGCCGATAAATACCGCTTCAAAACCTTCCTCTTCCATCAATTCATCTATGGTAATGGATTTACCGATAATTACATTGGTTTCAATCTTTACTCCTAGGGATTTCACATTGTCGATTTCCGCTTTTACTACACTATCCTTGGGCAACCGAAATTCAGGAATGCCATAAACCAAAACACCGCCTGGTTCATGGAGAGCTTCAAAAATCGTTACGTCATATCCCATCTTAGCCAAATCACCAGCACAGGTTAAGCCAGCGGGTCCTGCACCAATAACTGCTACTTTCCGTCCATTTTTCTCCATAGGAGCTTCCGGTTTTATCTTATTCTCTCTTGCCCAATCTGCGACAAAACGCTCAAGTTTCCCTATGCTGATCGGCTCTCCCTTAATACCTCTAATACATCTAGCCTCACATTGGATTTCCTGGGGACATACCCTTCCACATACTGCAGGTAGGGCAGAGTATTTATTTATAATATGAAATGCCTCTTCTATATTCCCTTGTTCCACTTCACGAATAAATCCGGGAATATCGATGGCTACTGGACATCCGTCCACGCATTTGGGATTTTTACATTGGATACAACGGGAAGCCTCATCTTTCGCTTCTTCCAAATCATATCCTAGGCACACCTCATCAAAATTACCAGCTCTTACCTTAGGATCCTGTTCTTTCACAGGTACCCTCTTTAAAACATCCATTCTATTCTGTCCTCCCATTCATCCTAACACATTGTCTGATTTATTACTAGCTTACTTTTCTTCATGACATTCGCATCCACTATGATGATGGGTATGACCCTCCATGGCTTTCAGTTGTTTTTTTCCTTCTTCTGAACGATACATCTGAGCTCTCTTCATAGCCTCATCAAAATTAACCAAATGTCCATCAAACTCAGGCCCATCCACACAGGCAAATTTTATTTCATTTCCAACGGTAAGTCTACAGGCTCCACACATCCCCGTACCATCCACCATAATTGGGTTCATACTTACAATGGTTTTGATACCCAATTCCTTGGTAAGGATACAAACAAATTTCATCATAATCATAGGACCAATGGCTATTACTAAGTCGTATTCTTTCCCCTGATTGTTTACCAATTCCTTAATACAATCATTCACATTCCCCTTCATTCCATAAGAACCATCATCGGTAGTTATGTAAAGATTGCTCACACACTGTTTTATTCGGTCTTCTAGAATAATTAATTCCTTATTTCTGGCACCAATAATACAATCCACATCATACCCATGGTCTTTCATCCATTTTACTTGCGGATACACTGGAGCGGCACCGACACCGCCGGCTACAAATAATATCTTTCTTTTTTCCAATTCTTCACTTGGCATATCAATCAACTCGGATCGATGTCCCAAAGGACCGGTAAAGTCTCGGAACGCCTCACCCTCATTAAATTCTGCCATCCGTTTTGTAGAGGTTCCAATTGCTTGGAATACTATGGTTACCGTTTCATTCTCTCGATCATAATCACAAATGGTCAGAGGTATTCTCTCACCTTTTTCATCCATTTTTACGATAACAAATTGACCAGGATAACAATTTCTCGCTACCCTAGGTGCTTTAATATCCATTAAAAAAATAGAATCCGCCAAACTTTCTTTTTTTGTAATTGTATAAATATATTCACTCATTCCTTAAATCAACTCCCGCAAGTATCCATTCTGTAATAATTAATTTTTATTATAAAATAGATAGTGTAAAAAATCCAGTAATATTTTATACACTAGGTACTCAGGAATGATTATAACTGAATTTTTCTTATTTTCTATAAAAAAACAGGCATAAATTCCTACTTTGATATTCTTCTATCAAACTTGTATTAATTTAAGTTTGCGAATATTTATTCAAGGTAAAGAGTTATGCCTTTGCTTAGATCTATATTTCATTATTTAAACAAGAATATTCTCTTTCATTTTTTTCAATTCTTTGATAAATTGCTGATACTCTCTCTCCTCAGCCTCTTCATCCGCTCCTGTTCTTCCAAGTCGATCACACTTACATAAAAGTGCCAATTCATGAATATCAGCTTTCCGAATCATATTTTCATTGTCACCATAGGGTAGATCTTTCAGGACATAAAGCATATGCATATGGTATCTAACCAATACTCGTACCTGTTCCATGAATTCTTCATCCTCTGTAAAATAGCTTAAAAACTCCACACACAAATCCGCTCCCACTTTATCATGGTCATAAGAGGTAATTCTCCCGCCTTTTCGAATTCTGGTTGTTCCAGGTTTTCCAATATCGTGGAGAAGAGCAGCCCACATAAAGGCCTTGGGATCTTTACTTTCCTCCCTAACCTTGGCTGCCTCATCAAGTACCAACATTGTGTGGTTCCAGGCATTTCCCTCTGGATGATGCTTCTTGGATTGTTCTGTACTTTTTAATTTTTTCAGAAGCTCTAGGGGATATTCATTAAAAATTGCATCTTTTGAGATTTCATTCATATATTTGGAGGGCTTTTCATCCTCCAATAAATGTTTTGTGATTCTTTCAAATATTTTCTTATCCATAATTCAACCCTTTATTATTTTGGATTTCTAATTGGATTTGCCTTTTCATGACCTGCCTTGGCCTTGCCTTGAATCTCCGGTACCGGTTCTACTTCATTTCTTGGAATATGCATCCTTTGATCCCCTTCCGTTCCATGATATGCCCTTGGATCTGGTCTTCTCATTCCTGCCTTTGCCAAGCCAATCCCTCCCGTCTATACATCATTGTGTTCTATTGACTTTCTTTTTGCATTCTTATTTTTTTGCATATTCTCTCTTGTGATTGGTGTTTGTCCATGAGCTTTTTTTATCCGGCTTCGTTTGTTATCCGGCTGGCTATCTTTCGGCATCTGAATTCCTCCTTCTTTTCTCTCTATACCCTTAGTATATACAAAGCATTCATTCATATCCGAAATTATTATGAGTAGCAAATACTTCTATTTCTATTATATTTCACCAAGTTCATCAAGTCCTGATAATTTAGACAAATAATAATTAGAAAAACGGCCATCTGATGTCAATTCTTTCCCAAACCATTGAGGAGGTAAAAAACCGTTGGCAGAATTTTCATCAGGAAATTCCACTTCTACAAAGACTAGTCCTTTTAATAAGCTATCAAAAACATCCAGTTCGGCCGTAAGTCCATCGGTAATAGGTATCAAATATCTGGTCTTATAGATGATATTTCTCTCCGTTTTTTCTTTTAATTTCTCATACGCTTCTTTTGTAAGAGGAAGTTCCACTTCATTTCGTATAATGGCACTCCCTTCCTTTGAATTTTCAATAGGCACTTTCGATTTGTAAGTCAAATAATAATCATCATTACTTTTACGAATTCTAACGATTGGATTATGACAAAGGTATCCTTGCTCGATCATCTTATAGGGATACTGTTTCAGATTGTCAGGTATTTTATTAATGGCATATTTACGTTCTATTTCCATTCTTTATCCTCAACTTTCTATGGGATTTAACAAAAAGGATTCTCATGGTTAATCATGGTGCTTTTATTATATAGAAAAATTCTAACTTTTAAAAGATATACAATACTCCTATCTTTTAATAATACTATAAAAAACAGATTTTTGGATAATTAATATACAAAAGCCTAATCTATCGCATAGGAAATACACAAGCGTAGATACTATTGGTATGAAAAAAAAGACGAATTACAAAAACAATTTTCTAACTAATTTTCTTATCTGTGGTTTATGCGGTTGGTGTATGGAATGTTTCTGGACTGGCCTTGGCTCTATAAAAAATGGGAAGGATCGAACCTTATCCTGCCATACCTCCGTGTGGATGTTTCCAATCTACGGAATGGCTGCTTGCTTATCTCCCATTTGTGACAAACTAAAAGAAAGGGGTGTTCTTTGCAGAGGGGGCATATATGCTTTATTAATTTTTATAACGGAATTCATTNCTGGGATTATCCTTAAAAAACATAAGGCATGCCCATGGGATTATAGCAAGGCCAAACTAAATTANAAAGGAGTCATTCGATTGGATTATGCTCCCCTATGGTTTTTGGCAGGTCTCTTCTTTGAAAAAATATTGTGCAGTCAGAGGGAGGGTTGAAAGAAAAATAGTTTCGATGTATACTAAGATTGTTTCTTAATATTTAATAAGATCTGATTGTTTCTATATAAAAATATATTGTTTATACATCAAATTATATTGTTTATATATCAGATTATATTGTTTATATATCAGATCATACCTTTGACTTCCAGGAGGACTCCTATGCTAAAAGCAGTAATTTTTGATATGGATGGCGTAATCGTTGATAGTGAACCAGTACATGCGAAAGCGGCAGCTTTCGCTTTAAAAAAATATAAGGTGGATATCTCCATAGAATATTTTTATCAATTTATTGGTTCAACAACCTATTATATGTGCCAGAAAATGATAGAGGACTATAATATTGACGCCACTCCGGAAACTTTATTAAATCTAAATAATGAAATGAAGCAGTATCTTCTGGAGAAAGAAGGTTACCCAGTTATTCCTTATGTAATTGACTTAATGAAAGACTTGCATTCCCACGGCATAAAATTAATCATTGCTTCTTCCTCTATGCCAGAAGCAATCCAAAGGGTGATGCAGTCCTTACATATCGAATCCTATTTTGAAGGATTTATATCCGGTATGCAGGTCGCCAATCCCAAACCGGCTCCAGATATCTTTTTGGCTGCCTGTGATTTTCTTAGTGTATCACCTGAGGAATGTATCGTAATTGAAGATTCCACCAATGGGGTAAATGCGGCTTATCAAGCTGGTATTACCAGCATAGGATTTGTCAATCCAAATTCCGGTAATCAAGATTTAAGTAAAGCTGCAATTTTAGTAGAAGGTTTCGATGAGGTTGATTATGAGTTTATCAAAGAAGTATATCAAGATACCCATAAGAAGCCTTTCAAAATAGAAACACAAAGACTTCTTATACGAGAGGTAACCTTGGAAGATATTCCATCCCTATATGAGCTTTATCAAGACTTAGATCCAAAGGAATATCCGGATGACTTTAAGAATAATATGGATTTAGATACCATGTATGAAATCCATAAAGCTTATATAGAAAATGTCTATCAAATCTATGGACATGGTCTTTGGGGAGTCTTTACTAAGAAAGAAAATAAATTAATCGGTCGATGTGGTGTTGCATATAAAAACATTCAAGGTAATCCAGAATATGAAATAGGTTACCTAATAGGAAAACCATATCAAAGAAAAGGGTATGCTAAGGAAGGTGTCACTGCTATCTTAAATTATACCTTTCATACTCTAAACGCCTCATCCCTAGTAGCCATAATCCATAAGAACAATAATAAATCCATAGCCTTTGCAGAAAGTATTGGAATGAAATTATCTGGTGAAATCCATCGGGGTCATCGTGATTGTTATCTCTTCCGGTTAACAAANTGACCTGGTTCACTAAGGAAAAGGAGTACCCTATGGCAAATGTTAGGAATACAAAACAAAGACAATTAATTTTATCACTTTTAAAGGAAACGGATAAACCTATGTCAATCAATGAGCTCCATAGCCAATTGGTTAAAGAGCTACCAAAAATAGCNAANTCAACCATATATCGGAACATCGACTCTCTACTTGCACAAAATTTAATTGATAAATACTATTTAAATGATAATGAAGTTTTTTATCGTTTCAAATCGGATCATAAGGAGCACAAACACTTTGTGATATGTGATCAATGCAATCAAATATTTGACCTACCTACCTGTCCGATTCATCAACTGGAAGATGCCATGGAGGAGGAAGGTTTTATTATAAAACAACATCAAATCCAAATTTCAGGGATATGTAAGAATTGTATAAAAAATAATAAAAAGGGAATCTAATAGCATATAAGACAAGTTATCAATAAATCAAAGTCTTAAAAAAAACAGGGCAGTACTCCCTGTTTTCTTTATGCTATTGGCCATTGGTTCCATTCGTTCCAGTGGTTCCACCCGTGGTAGTTCCACCAGTTGTTCCGCCTGTGGTTCCACCTGTTGTTCCATTGGTAGTACCATTCGTAGTTCCACCTGTTGTTCCATTGGTAGTTCCACCTGTTGTTCCATTGGTTGTTCCATTCGTTGTTCCACCATTGGTGTCATCATCATTGGTCGCATCATCATTGGTCGTTCCATTATCTTCGGTATTTGTACCATCATCACCCAAATCATCGTCTGTTCTACAGGCAGTAAAGGCAACCAACGAGAAACAGCATAAAGCAATCAATATACCATATCTCTTTTTCATTGAATACTCCTCCTAATAATAATTCATTTTACCTCAATAGTATCTCACTTAAAGAAGGATTTATTCGTGTAGGAAGTATTCATAGTATTTCTTCCCATACCATCATTTTACATTTTAATGCAAACAATTAACTATAATAATTACACCAAACNTTNGTTCATATGNTTTAAGGTTGAAATTCAGTCATGTCTTTTCGAAAACGTAGTGGTAAATTGTTACGCTGTAATTTATAATTTTCTCTTTCTTTGATAGATATACGTTGAAAGAAGATTTTCCATAAATCTTGATAACTATCTTCATCATAGGTGAATTGCTTAAAGATATCTTTATCCAGATCGGAAAGCTCTAATAATACCCAGGGTCGACTAGGAATATGAAGGCTTGCCAAATGCCGGTTTTCATCATAAATAACAAATTTCTCCTCTGGTAAACGATCCACAAAATGAGGAGTTATCAAAGATATCACATTATTTTTTGGATGAATCACACTGGTTAATAGACCATTTTCCTGCTGGGAAAAACGAACAAAACCAAGCATATGGTGTACTTCATTGTTGACATTTTTATTGATACGAAATATTTGGTTTACAATTTCATTACTCAGACATTCCATTACCTTAGGACCCAGATGAAATCCCAGAATCAAAAATCGATACATTAAATCAGCCTTAGCTTCATAATTGGAAAGGGCAATCCTACATAAAATTTCATAAACATCTAGGGAGATCTTTTCCTTTATTGATTTGGCTACCTTGAGAGCCAATTCATAGTCTGTATCCACTGTGATATAGTCGGAGAACAGCTCAAGATTAGTGTAATGGCCTCCTTTACTCTTTGCTTCTATTTTAATATTATTATGACCATATCGGGAGCTCCAAGCCAAATAAATTGCTGTAAAAATACCATCCACACTATCTTCACAAATATAAATTCGCTTTAATTTCAATGTTTATGGCTGAATGAGTTGCAATTTTGCATTGGAAACAGCCATATTCACACTCCCTTCTATCATTTTTTATATACTAACCTTTGGCAAGTTGAATTTGATTTCCCTGAGCCAATACAAAATTCACATCATCAAAAAGAGATAGCTGTTTATAAGTAATATCCGGCTCAATCCCTTTCAGGAGCCGATCCTTAGAAGAAATCAACTGTCTTGTAATAAAATCTTCCTCAATTTTAATCGGATACATCATCTTACCATTGCAGGTAATAAAATATAGGGCTCGCTTTAAAACCACACCCAATTTTTTCAAATCATTAAATTCTAGTTTTGCACTTTTTCTTGCCATAATGATTCTTCTAGCAGAATTGGTACCTATGCCAGGGACTCGAAGTAAAGTACTTAGATTGGCTGTATTCACTTCTACTGGAAACAAGTCCAGATGCCTTAGGGCCCAATCGCATTTTGGATCTAAAAGTACATTAAAATTCGGATTTTCTTCATTCAATAGTTCCTTAACTTCAAATCCATAAAACCGTAAAAGCCAATCCGCTTGATATAGACGGTGTTCCCGTAAAAGCGGTGGTCCTTGGCTGGTATCCGGTAATCTACTATCCTGATTCACATTCATAAAAGCCGAATAAAATACCCTCTTTAAATCAAAGTTATCATATAAAGTTTCTGCTACGGTCATTATCTGATAGTCCGTTTCCTTTGTTGCACCTATAATCATCTGAGTACTTTGTCCAGCAGGTACATATTTTCTATCCATTATGGGATTGTTCCAATAGGGTGATAGCCTGGTTTCTGATGTGAGGATCTCTTGTATCTGGGGATCGGGAACCACAGCATTAGCTGACCAAACCTTTCTAACCAATTGAGTACCATTAGAACTATGATAATCCGGAATAAATTGAGCTAGGGATTGCTTTCCCCCAGGCAATCCAAGGTAATCTTTTGTATGTTCCCTTCTTAATTGAATTTGCCTTAGGGGTTTTAAAATATTCTTTCTATTTTTATGAGGGGCCAATTCCCTCAGGCTTTGAGCGGTTGGTAATTCTAAATTAATGCTCATGCGATCTGCATACCATCCCAAAACTTCAATCAAAGCCGGATCCGCCCCAGGGATTGCCTTGCAATGGATATAGCCATTGAAATGATGCACCTCCCGTAACAATCTAAGGGCTTCTAATATTAATTCCATGGTATGATTCGGACTAATCAAGATACCTGAACTTAGAAAAAGTCCCTCGATATAGTTTCTCCGATAAAATTCCATGGTTAATTCACTAATTTCCTCCGGAGTAAAAGATGCCCTTACCACATCATTGGAAGAACGATTGGCACAATATTTACAATCAAAGATACATTCGTTGGTAAACAAAACCTTAAGGAGAGAGATACACCTACCATCGGCAGAAAAGGAATGACAGATTCCACAAGCCAAACTATTGCCCATTCCATCCCCTTTTCCAGAACGATTCACACCGCTGGAAGTACAGGCCACATCATATTTTGCTGCATCAGATAAAATCTCAAGTTTCTTTTGAATCGACATTTGCTCTTGGATTACCATGATAACACTCTCCATATACAAACATTTGTTCTGTTTATTGTAACAGTATTTATTCAAAAAGTCAATTCTTTTTCAAACATTTGTTCTGTTTATCATGCCCAAAGCTTAATTAAATATGCAATATTTAAAATGTATNAAAAAGTAACCGCCATGGATTTTTCCATATTACCACTAACTAGCCTGCTGACTCTTTCTTTTACTAATCACTAAAGACATAGATATAATGGCAGCCGCAAAGCCAAGCTGAATTCCCAAGGGTAGGTATATTTGCCTTATATTCTCCCATGAATAATTTGACATTAAAGCAATGGTATCATTGGCCTTTACAAACCAATATGCTGGGGTAAAACTGGCTAATCGCAAAACAGCTTTACCCAAAAATTCCTGTGGAACAAACATACCACTGATAAATGCCAAACCTAAAGAAAGTGCTGTTGCAATTGCATGAATTGCATTTTTACTGGTTACAGTGATTCCAATAATATAACTTATGCTTAAGGTAACCAAAGCAAAAACAATCGTATTGAGCCAGTAAAGATAGGTTCCCATTCCTATCACCTTATTAGGATTAAACAAATATCCTATAACAAAGAAAACAACTACATAACTTAGTACAAATACCAAATTAGCTAAAATTAGTTGAATATTAATACTTCGGTTTGATATCGGTGCCGCACTATTTCTTCTACGAATATCTAGCTGATTAAAAGCTAATAACACATGACTTACCCCTGTAACAAAACAAGCAAGTAAAATATATCCTAGGGTATTAAAATAGGTCATATAGTAATTATCAGAACCCTTATGCACATTTTTACTTCCATTATCGTTAAAAGCTACCGAAGTTTCGACATCCAAATTATTCTCTATATAAAAATTCAGCTCCTCTATGGAAAGATTCGGCATGTGTTTTCGGTAAACTTTTGCCATATTAAAATAATCATTAATCGCCGTATCCACAAAGACCGTTTCCGCTGCATTGGGTATACATTCTTTCCTTAACTCCACCTCATTGCCAGATAAAAAGGCTTCGGAAAAACCTGCTGGAATAGTTAATATATAATAAACTTCATTATAAAATAAGGCATCCTTTCTTTTCTCCTCATCGTTTTCTATGGGAACATAAGTAACATAAGCATCCAAATAATTTAGAAAACCTTCTATTAGATTATTATTTCCATCCTCATTGACAACTAAGATTGGGATCTCTTTTGAAGTAAACTTTTTTTCTTCTTCCCTTCGAATATTAAGGGATATCATCACTAAAATTCCGACAAAAAGTCCAGTATACACTAGGATGGAAAACAGATTTTGTTTGAATATTTTAAAATAAAGTTTAAATACTTGCATAGGTTTTCCTCCTTATCCCCAAAAATGCAATAAAACCAAATACAACAGTTAATCCACTAAGTATCCCAATATTTATATAAAAGAGATGCAGGCTATCATAATAATACAAACTATATAAAGCATCCGTAATTAAGGCCGCAGGATTTATATAATTAAGGAAGGGGGCAAATTTGCATATAATATATTTTATATTGACAATCATCATTCCCGTTAAGAAGGAACTTCCTAATACGATCGCAGTCACAATCGCTTCCTTGGATTCTACCTTTCCCTTTCCAAGAGCTCCCACCATAGCTCCCAGAGCCAAACCTGTAAAAGATCCTACCATACAGGTTACAATTACAGGAAACAAAGAGTCTCCAAAATCTATCTTTAGTATATTATAAAGATAAATGAACAGGAGGGTTATTCCACCAGCTTGAGCTGTGATTGCAGCTAGCATATTACTTAGAAATAGTTTCATCTTGTGAACAGGCGATACACTAACCCTAGCTCCCCTATGGGATTGATTCGCCTGGATATTAATTACCTCATCCAGTCCCCAACCACTTGCAAACAAACAGGTATAAGCTAGGAGGGAATAAAAATAAATTAGCATAACATCTGGTCGTTTCCCATTGTCCACTTCATAGACAAAGGTTTCAGCTTCCATAAGATCATCGAGTAACCCTTCCTCTAAGGCCTTGGGGTTATTATTTAATATGGTTTGGACCGTAATCGATGTCCTCCGGTAGCTATCTAGGAAAGATTTTATAATGGTCTCATTCAAACCATTATTTTTTATATAAAGTTTTGGATCACTATCCCCCAGGATATAGGCTTCAATTTCATTGTCCTCTAGAAGTTTCGACGCTTCTTTTTCACTTGTATAATTCACCACAAATAATGGTGTTCCATTTTCCGTATGCGCTTCTTCCATTGCCATTTTTAGAGCATCATCTTGGCCTCCCTCACTAACATAGGCAATGGAAATTGATTCATAATCTTCAAAGGTCCATAGATTTCCAAAGGTAAAATAAAAACAAGTAGCCAACAATATGGGAAATAGGTAAGACCAAAAAATATTTTCTTTACTTCGAACCAGGCATTTTAATCTTGCCTTATATAATTGAAACATCATCATTCATCCCCCTTTTTAATCTCTTAATTCTTTTCCGGTAATCTCTAAGAAAACATCATTTAGGGTCGGCAATTCTGTCACGATTCTGCCAAAGCTAATCTGATTCTTATTTAAATAATCTAAAATATGAACCAAATTGTTTTTTCCACGGTTTGACTTTATCTCTAAACGATTATCACGAAGTTCCACGGAAAAGACATTGGGAAATGCTTTCAATTCATTCACCATATTTTCATTCCCCTGATAAGTCTCAATGGTAATCTTTTCACCAATGGAAATCATGGATTTCAATTCATCCTTAGTCCCCTTGGCAATCACTCTTCCTTTATCAATAATGGCTATATTCGTACAAATTTGCTCCACTTCCTCCATATAATGAGAGGTGTAGATTATGGTAGCCCCTTCTTGATTCAATCTTTTAATACCTTCTAGAATTTTATTTCTACTTTGGGGGTCTACTGCTACAGTAGGCTCATCCAGAATAATTAGTTTTGGTTTATGCGCAATTCCACAAGCAATATTAAGTCTTCTTAAAAGACCACCACTAAGTTTTTTGGGATAGAAATTCCTATACTCTTCCAAGGAAACAAAACGAATTGCTTCTTCCGTTAATTCTTTTACCTTTGCCTTATCCTTTATATAAAGACTACAAAAATAGTGGACATTTTCATAAACAGTAAGAGCCTCAAATACAGCCACATTTTGCATGATGACACCGATATCCTTTTTAATATCGTAAGCATCGGCACTCATTGGTTTTCCAAAAATCTCAATACTACCTTTATCGTATTTTAATAATGACAAGATGCAATTAATTGCAGTGGTTTTACCAGAACCATTTGGTCCTAATAATCCAAATATTTCACCCTCTGCAACCTCTAAATCTAAATAATCCAGGGCTACCAACTTATCATAGCGTTTTACCAAACCTTTTACTTTAACTATCATATCCATCCTCCTCATACAGTAATTGCTTCTATTATTTTACAAATTTTTATTTTCTTATTCTCTGACTATACTATATAAAAAATGTTTATGAAATCCTAGTGTATAGCGTCACGATAGATCGTGACATTTGTCATTTTTTATTTGAAAGGCTTTTAGAAAGACTTATTCTTATATTCTTAGGAAATTACAATATTAACTTAAGAACAAGGAGAACTTTTATCGCATAAAAATAGAGCTATTCCAAATAGCAGTTTTCCTTTCCTGCATTCTGAAATAGCTCTAACTTTGATTATTATATTACACTTTTGCTTGATGAAGCACCNAATGGCTGATAAAATTCAAAATTGGAGTTTTATTTAATTAATCTAGAAATCTCCTTAAACACATCTGTTTTTGAGACCCTTGTTAATTCAAACAAAATCGATTCATAAGTAGTAACAAGGGCACCCTCGGAAATCGCCCTCTCTAAAGCAATCTTCTTATCATTATCTTTTCTGGAACCTATGCAATCTTCTACCACTACCACATGGATGCCTTCCTGTAACAAATCAATTACTGTTTGAAGTACACAAATATGAGCCTCAATACCACAAACAATAATATTCTTCTTACCCAACCCAAGGATCTGCTTCTTGATCTCTTCATCATCCCAACAGCTAAAGGTGATTTTATCATAATAAACAAAATCATCACCAATGGCTTCTTGGATTTTTGGAACCGTCATACCAATTCCTTTGGTGTACTGTTGAGTAACTATCATGGGTATCTCTAGAACCTTTAAACCTTTTAATAAAATTTCTGTATTATGAAGCAGCTCCTCCTTGTGATTCATTACCGGTACTAGGCGTTCTTGAAAATCGATAACAAGAGCTACTGTATCTTCCTTTAAAATCCTCATAATAACCATATCCTCCTAAGACAAAAATATATTCCTACTGCAACAAATTACACTATCAAATATTATCTCATACGATATCTGATTATAACAAAGCCATGATTATAATTCAATAGAGCAAAAGAGCGCATTGGTTTGACAATTGTAATTGACATAAAAAACCTATCGTGCAATACTAATTATGCAAAGTAAATCTAAGGAGAAGCCTATGTACGAGATTTTAGATAAAATACTATTATTGATATGCTGTGCTGTTTGGTATCTGCTTCATTATGATATGAATTATGCCATCATTCCTATTATTATCGCAGTATCCCTTAGTAGCCTGACGATATATTATGATAATCTAAAAATGAAACTAGCAAGTAACCTTGTCTTTCTTATCCTTTGCATTTTTATTCCAGAATATATCATCTTTGTACCTTTATTGCTTTATGATATTTTTCATACCAAGTACCAACCTTTAGCATTGATTTCACTGCTTGTTGTTTTATTCCATGGACCCCAGTATTCCTTCATAATTCTATCCCTTCCATTGATATTTACCTTGGTCTCTTATCTATTAAAACTAAAAACGGATAAACTGAATGGATTACAATTTGAATACAATGAACTTAGGGATAACTCCGTAAAAATGTCTCGATTACTTGAAGAAAAAAATCAAAGCCTATTAAAAAACCAAGATTATGAAATTAATCTTGCCACCTTAAATGAACGGAATCGAATTTCAAAAGAAATTCATGATCATATCGGCCACCTACTATCCCGTGCCATACTTCAAGTGGGAGCCTTATTGACCATATCAAAGGAAAAAACCATNAAAGAAGGTTTATCCGAACTAAAAAACTCTCTTTCCGATGGTATGGATCAAATCCGAAATAGTATCCATCAGATGTATGATGAGTCAGTGGATTTATATGCTCAAATAGAAAAACTAGTGAAGGAATTTACCTTTTGTCCGATTGGTTTTGATTACGATATTAAAACTCCACCGGCTCTATCATTAAAACACGCCATAATTGCTATTATAAAAGAAGCCCTATCCAATACCATTCGACATTCCAATGCCAGTAAAGTATCCATCATAGTAAGAGAACACCCAGCCTTGTATCAACTGATCATTCATGACAATGGTTCCCATGATGAGAAAACCAAGAAGAAATTACATTCCCTTTTATCTCCGTTGGAATATGAGGAAGGTATGGGACTGAAAAATATATCAGACCGGGTTCGAAGTTTTGATGGAAATTTTCATATCTCCTGTGATCAGGGTTTTCGAATCTTTATTACCATACCAAAAGATGCAAAGTAAATATTCCTATTCGATCATAGGTCAATAAATAGCAAAAAATAAGGAGGTAGCAGCTTCTCATGATAAACCATGAGTCTAACTGCCATTTGTTATGAAAGTATTATTAGTTGATGATGATAAATTAGTGTGTTCTTCTCTAAAAATAATATTATCCAGTGATCCAGAGATTGAAGTTGTAGGAACTGGTAACAATGGTGAGGAGGCAATCGAACTCTTTTTCCAGCATCGTCCAGATCTTCTTCTTATGGATATCCGTATGGAACCCATGAGCGGTTTGGAAGCTGGGGAACGAATTATCGGTGAGTTTCCTGATGCAAAGATTCTTTACCTTACCACCTTCCTAGATGATGATTATATAATTAAAGCCCTATATATTGGTGCTAAAGGTTATATGCTAAAGCAAAATTATGAAAGCATTATCCCTTCGATTAAGGCAGTTTCCATGGGACAGAATGTCTACGGAAATGAAATTATAACCAAACTACCAGGGCTGATTGGAAAATCCAATGTGGTCAAGGCCTTAGATCAATATGGATTATCAGAAAAGGAATATGAAATCATTAAAAAAATTGCAGATGGACTCTCCAACAAAGAAATATCCGAAGCACTTTTTCTTAGCGAAGGTACCATCCGCAATAATATCAGCACGATCTTGGAAAAACTAAATCTTCGTGACCGAACCCAGATCGCTATATTTTATTATAAAAATCTTACCTAAGTGTTTTCTGCTTTAAGCTTGTTTTGATCTTTCAATAAAAATATTATACAACAGAACTCCTGCTGCAAAAAAATATATAATTCCTAAAACCAATATCCTTTTCCCATCATATCTCCACAAAAGATTTCCTAGGATTGGAGAATAAAAATAATATAAATCAATAAACTTCTCATTCACTAATAAAAAACTAATAGGAAGAGCAAATATCAATATAGAGATAAAAATAACAATCAAGGTATTACGGAATTTTTTTGCCAGGTAAAATATCAACAAGCTGATGATGACAGCATATAAAATTCTACAAATATAAACTAATCTTAAATATTGAGCAATGGTAATATCTGCTCCCAAGTGGGAAAGATAGGGCAAACTATTGATAGGATACTCCAAAGTACTTTGTTCCATATGATATGAATTCCATATTTTAAAAGTAAAAGGGATGTATACCAGCAAAGACAAGAGCAGGTTAAGTAGGAATCCATAAAATATCTTAATAAATACTTGCTGAAATTTACCCCGATAGGTTATGGAACATAAGTGATTCAATTGCATCTGATAATCCATGCCAAATATACCTGCCACACAAAGTATTAATAGTAATATATATCCGAAAGCCAAGATTGCATCATTTTNATGATTCCTTCCTGCAGTAAGTTCTTGATAAGGTCGGTCATAGATAAAATAAGCCCCCTCATTTTTCTTGAGATAATCCAATCGNTCTTGNACCCATTGAAAGGCCTGATATGGTTTTAGCTTTTGTTCAAGAACAAAGCTACTTTTCCCTTCGCTTAANAATTTCAAATAAGTAGTATTTAGCTCTTCATATTTTTCTTTCTCGGACTGAATAAATTGTAATTTCTCCTCAGTCAATGGACCTGATAATTTTTGCATGTATTGTCGAAAGAAATAATCATCTACAGAAGCCACCATATGATCCTTGGGCTGATTAAGAAATATTTGTAATCCTGCCACTATCATTAGGACAAGAAGAATTTTCTGTGTGATAAAGATTTTGTAAAACTCATGATACCATAAACTTACTTTTCCTCTTAATAAACCACTTACCTTTATCTTGTTTATAAAATTTAGAATCATCCCAAGCCATTGTATTTTTTTATAATCCCTCTGTTTTCTTAGATAAAGTCTTATTATAATAAGAGGAAAAGCTAATAAACTAAGAAGCAACATCACCAGTACATATACGCTGGCGTAGACTTCCACTTATGTAATATCAGAAGCAAAGGTATATAAGATACTATTGTAGATAAAAGAAACTGATCCATGGGAGAAAGGTAAGGCAGCATCACAGTATGGTTCTGGATTATTCAATCGATCATAAGGTATATGCTTACAGTTTGGCTTATAGCATAATACAATACTTTCACCAGTGGAAAAGTCTGCAAAATGTAGCAAATTGTTTTTTTGATAAACGATCCCTTCCGCACAAATTGCCTCGCTATCCATTTCACAAAATGCTACAATTTCAATTCCCTTAGTGCTCCTATGGTCATCACCTTTCGGTTTTGAACACGCCACTAATGTTAAAAATAGAATTAACATTAATATAAATTTAAATTATTTCATAGTAGCCTCTTTTCTCTTGGCACCGCCAAAATGTATTTCTATTTTTTTTGATACTAAAGTGACCAAAATTATTAAACTTAGAAATTGATTCTATTGAATATAATATAATGATATGTAGATACGAGTTTTCACTCGCATCTACATATCATATTTTTACATATTAATT